>TARA_B100000686_G_scaffold355306_1_pt1 | contig 67036 bp, 62 predicted proteins | sample TARA_B100000686 | Tara Oceans TARA_B100000686 (sample SAMEA2622733) | marine metagenome | biome: marine biome (ENVO:00000447); feature: marine epipelagic mixed layer (ENVO:xxxxxxxxx); material: "saline water (ENVO:00002010), including plankton (ENVO:xxxxxxxx)" | depth 150 m
GATCTAGATATATCGGCGACAGTTACACTTCTATTCACGTCGGGTGCAACGGCCCAGCTCTACTCCTCAGTACTTTCTTCAGGACCAACGCGTTCCGAAATTCTCGGCACGGATGGATACGCACATTGTGAAAATACATTAGGTCAAACTGGAGACGGCACTATTCGGATGGCTAAACGTAACCTCTATTTCGAGTCGTTAGACCCTTACCAGCTCCAAATTGCTAATTTCGTAGACGCAATTATTTATAAAAATAACCCAGAGGTCTCTGGTGAAGACGGTCTCAGAAATGTCAAAATTCTGGAATCACTAACTTCGTATTGAGGTAGCCCATATTTATTTCACATCTTATGTGATACATATTTCGTCACTAGGTATCCTTCTAGACCTTCGCTTCCGCATTCATATCCATGCCCGCTCTCCTTGACGCCTCCAAACGGGGTTTCTGGAACAGTTACACCAAAGTGGTTTACGCCCACCATTCCTGCTTCAAGAGCACGGCTGATTAATTGAACATTTGCGGCAGAGCTAGTAAATGCATAAGCAGCTAGGCCAAACGGTAGTGAGTTAGCTTTATCAACGACTTCATCAATATCCGACCATTTTTGAATGGGCGCGATTGGACCAAATGGTTCCTCCGTCATTATACGTGCGGAGTCTGGGACATCAGCGAACACTGTAGGTTGAAAAAAATAACCGTTTTTACCAATGCGCTCACCGCCTGTTGTTAATCGAGCGCCTTGTTTAAGAGCATCTTCGACGAAGTATTCCATGGCATCAAGTCGCCGATGGTTAGCGAGTGGCCCCATCTGAACATTTGATTCTAAGCCATTACCAACAGTTATTTCATTGACTAAGTCGGTAAAGCAATTTACAAAATCTTCGTAAATATTTTCGTGAACAAAGAACCGTGTAGGACTGATGCAGACTTGTCCAGCATTTCGGTATTTAGTCGCGACAGCCTGCTTAGCTACTGCTTCTACATCGACATCGTCAAAAATAATTACCGGAGCATGGCCGCCCAATTCCATTGTAGTGCGTTTCATATGACTAGCAGCCAGTTTAGTTAGATGTTTACCGACTGGAATTGATCCGATGAACGATACTTTTCTAACTACCGGAGAGTCTATAAGATATTCTGAGATTTCAGCCGGCACTCCAAATACTAAATTCAATACTCCTTTAGGTAATCCGGCGTCATCTAAAGCTCGAGCGATTTCTATACAGGTTCCCGGCGTTTCCTCAGAAGCTTTCATGATGCATGAGCATCCCGCAGCGAGAGACGCCGCAATTTTCCGAATAACATTGGTTCCAGGAAAATTCCAGGCAACGAAAGCTGCGACTGGCCCAACAGGCTCCGGAAGTGTCATTTGGTTCAGGCCGATATCTCGAGCAGGAATCACTCGTCCAAATGCACGTCTACCTTCTTCTGCAAACCATTCTAAAGTTTCCGCACATGAAACAATTTCGGCCACAGCCTGATCTAATACTTTGCCTTCTTCAAGAGTTAATATTTGACCGATTGACTGTTGACGTTCTCTTAAAAGTTTTCCAGCATCTCGAAGTATATTGGCTCTTGTAAGTGGTGAAGTGTTTTTCCAAGTATCAAAAGCGATTTTAGCTGCTTCCAGAGCATTGTCTAGGTCGGTTTCTGTAGCATGAGGCAGTTCTCCAAGAGATTCCTCTGTAGCGGGATTTAGAACCGTTTCTGTTTTTCGGCCCTCGCCAGATAGCCATTCTCCATTAATAAATAACTCAAGATTAGTATATTTCATGATTTGTTCGTTTCTCCAGAATCAAAATGGTGGCGGCTTTGGTTTTGACACTTGTTAATTTTATATCGGCAATTTTATTTTATAGCTAGTTATATTTTGTTGAGGAGGGTGCTATTTGATTTCCTAACTTGAGGTATAGTATACATTGGTCTTGGTAATACTGTTTTCAACTGAAAGCCTAGGCCAAGATCGGGTGTACAGTGACTATGAGGTTAGACTTTAGTTATTATGCCGCTTTTAGAGGGTGATTGAACAACCCTAAATGACAAGGAGGGTAATTATGAGTTTTATAGGTCGTAAATCGTTGTTCACTGGTTGCGTTATAGCACTAGTTGCTTTTTTTGGTGTACAAAAACAGGCTGTTTCAGATGGTCATGCATTTACGATTGGAGCGACGGTTTGGGATGTATCTTCGACACCGTTTGCTGTTCCGTTAGTAAAGGCTATGAGAGAAGCGGCGGAGGCTGCTGGCGTAAATCTTATAATCAGTGATCCGAAATGGGATGCATCGGTTCAAACTGAAAATGTTCGTGAATTTGTAGTGCAAGGTGTTGATGCAATCGGCATCGCGCCGATTGATGTTGCCGGAATTATGCCTGCTGTTCAAGAAGCGTGGGCGGCCGGTATTCCAGTAGTTGGAGCTCTTGGAGAAATCGAAGGTGCGCCCTATGTTGGCGTCGATGACGTTGAGTATGGACGACGTTCTGCGAAACTAATGCTCCAAGTTATTCGTGAGTCAAATATAGATGGCACCGCTCGCATCGTAATGTTTCGAGGGACAGCTGGTGGTTCCCCAGACCGATTACGTATGCAGGGTATGACCGAGGTATTTGATAGTACTGGAGCGGATATCGAATGGGTTCACGTTACAGCAGATTGGCTGCCAGACAAAGCTTTGACTGGTTTTCAGGATGTTCTCCAGAGATTTCCTGATAAAGGAAGCATTCATATTGTGAATAGTATGGGTAATTGCATGGTTCCACCTTCACTTGATTGGGCAAAACGCATGGGTCGTGACGAGATTCAGTTTGTCGCAATTGATATGTGTAAAGCTGAGGAAGAGGCTGTTGGGCGTGGTGATATGTATGGAACGGTTTTCCAAGATCCCTACATCATGGGCGCGCTTCTCATAAATAGTCTTGTGGCCATGAATGCAGCGGGTGATTTTGAAACTTTGCCAATTTTTGCTGAAAATCCACCAATGGATTATTGTACGACAGCAAATTATGCTTCCTGCAAAGGTCGTGGTTTTTAAATGCGTACAACAACTGCGATGAGGTAGCACTAAGTGGTTACAGGCAAAAATGTGACGGGCCTTCTCAAAAGAGGGCCCGTTACCCGGAAAGAAGTTATCGCTTTTTTGGGACGGTATGGATTCATGATTGCTTTACTTTTGCCAGCAATCTTTCTTTTTGTTACTAATGAAACTTTCCGAAATCCAATGAATTTGTCAAATATACTGGCACAATCGTCGATGGTTGGTGTAGCAGCAATTGGTATGACTGTTGTAATGATATTGGGTGGGTTCGATTTATCTATAGGAGCGATTGCTGCACTCACAGGATTGGTAGCTGTTTTGATAATGGGAGACGGACATCCTGTTATGATGGGGCTTGGAGTCATTGCGTGCATTGGAACTGGCGCAGCTTTGGGTGCCGTCAATGGCACATTGGTAAGCAAAGTAGGCATCAATCCATTGATCGTTACATTAGCAATGGCAAGCTTATTGCGAGGTATTGTTCTAATTTCCAGCGAAGGCACTATACACAGAGTGCAAGGAGATGCTTATTCGATCACCGCACTTGCATTGGGTCGTTGGGGATATTTTCCAATAGCAGGACTCTTTTTCATCGGAGCAATCGTGATTGGCTGGCTAGTTTTACGATATTTCAAGTTAGGACGTTGGGTTTATGCTATTGGCGGTAGCGAGAAGGCTGCTAGGTTAGCTGGCGTGCCAGTTTCTATCGTGGTTATTTTTTGTTACACATTAATCGGGGCCTTTGGTGGAGTAGCAGGTCTTCTTTTTACAGCGCGAACCGGAACAGCTTTGACTACTACGGGTATTGGCCTTGAGATCGATGCCATTACCGCAACGGTCATCGGAGGCACCCGTCTAGGAGGGGGTCACGGCACAATTATAGGCACTGTGCTCGGCGTACTTCTGCTTGGAGTTATTAGGAATGGGTTGAATCTCAATGGTGTATCACCGTTTTGGCAGCCATTGATTATTGGAGCGATCCTTTTGATAACTGTCACGATTAGTGTCAGAACTTCATCTGGTCAGAATGAGAAATCCCAAGCTGGCTTTGGGTGAGAATACTAGATTTGTAGAACTTTTTTGCATGCGTCCGGGAGGATCACATGTCGTTGCGAATTGGTATTGATATTGGGGGAACATTTACGGATATCACGGTCGCTGATGAAACTACAGGCGACGTTCAAGTGTATAAATCGTTGAGCGTACCTTCGGACCCACTTAAAGGCATTACCAATGGTATTGCTGTGGTATGTCAGGAGATGGGTATTGATGAAGATGCATTAATTTCCCGATGTGCACGCATTGTTCATGGAAACACGATTGGGACTAACGCCATAATTCAGAGAAACGGGCCCGTAACAGGGTTGCTCGGAACTAAAGGGTTCAGAGATGTGTTGGAGTTTATGGACGGAACGAAGCCAGATCCCTTTGACCTTCGTATGGAGCGACCACAACCATTGGTCCCTCGCTATCTACGTCTAGGAATTGGAGGCCGAATCGATTACAGCGGTAAAGAAGTTGACACGCTCGCGGAAGCCGACATATTAGGAGCTATTGAGCTTTTTAAAAAAGAAAACGTGGAGTCGATAGCAGTCGCTTATCTATGGTCACAAGTCAATCCAATTCACGAACAGAAGACTCGAGAATTATTGGGATTGCATTTACCAGATGTGCCAGTGCTTCTTAGTTCTGATGTCCTGCCTCAGTTACGAGAGTGGGATAGAACTTCTGCCAGTGTTTTGTGTGCGTATACCTACCCAGCGGTAGCCGGATACCTTGATCGGTTTCGCAAGTATCTTGTGGAGCATGGATTTAAATCGGAACCTTTGATTATTCAATGCAATGGCGGAAGTGCTCCCATTGAGCATATTTTAAAAATCCCGTCGAAAAGTATTGGTTCTGGGCCTGCCGCAGCACCTGCTGCTGCAGTTCAGGTTGCAAGTGAGTTCTTTAGTCGCGATGATATTAATGCGATTAGTGTAGATATGGGCGGAACAAGTTTTGATGTAGGCCTCATTAGAAATGGGTTACCAACATTTACCCGTGACTTAAGAATAGCTGGAATGCCGTTAGGTTCTCTCGCTACCGACATTATCTCAGTTGGAGCTGGAGGTGGAAGTATAGCGTTTATTGATCCTGGAGGAGCTTTGGCTGTCGGCCCTAGGAGTGCTGGCGCTGAACCTGGTCCAGCTTGTTATGGTTTAGGGGGGGTAGATCCCACTGTAACTGATGCGTTTGTTGTTCTTGGTTATGTTCATCCCGATACCTTCCTAGGAGGTAGATTTTCACTAGATCACTCTAAGGCACTTCAGGCAATAGAAAAGAATATAGCTAACCCGCTAGGCCTCAGTGTAATAGATGCGGCAGCGGGAATAATTCGTTTAGCAAATTTTAAAATGGTCAAGGCAATTGAATCAGTATCGGTGGAGCGTGGGGTGGATCCTCGTGGGACAATTCTTGTTGCAGGAGGAGGGGCTGGCGGAATCGTCGTGGGCGCACTAGCAGAAGAGGTAGGAATAGATCGCGCAATCATACCTCGGGTAGCAGGAGGGTATAGTGCGTATGGAATGACTGTAGTGGATGTTACGTTTGATTACACTCGAACTCACGCGGCTGATAGCGATAAAATTTCATTAGATGAAGTGAATTCACTATTTAGTGAATTAGAGACGCAAGCACTTTCAGACCTAAATTTATCAGGTATTTCAACAGAAGGTGTACGTTTCCAGTGGTTTTATGATGCTGCTTACTGGGGTCAAGCTCACGAGTTGATTGTACCTTTATCAAAAGGACGGTTTTCAGACATCAATGATCTTAGATCATTCTTTGATGCAGAGCATGAGAGAATTTACACATTTAAGATGCCTGATGATAAGGTAAACTTTTTTCATTGGCGTCTCAATGCTATTGTTGAAAGTGGTATAGACGTGGAAGAAACTGTAGCACTGGCACAGACAGATGCTTCTGAGGCCATGAGAGAACAACGCGCTGTTTATTTTGGAGTTGAGACCACTAAACAGAATACTGCCATCTATGATGGCACTAAACTTTTACCAGGGCATATTGTGAAAGGGCCTGCAGTGATCGAAGAATTAACATCAGGAATTGTGATCGCCCCTGGGCACCGTGTCATGGTTAATAGAACAGGATATGATTATCGCCTAGGAAAGAATTAGATGTCTAATTGTAAAAATATAGGCAACATACTATGGTGACTAAAACCGAACAAGTTGGTCTTCCATCGCATATTGACCCCACTACTTTTTCGGTTCTTTTACATTCGATTGGGTCTGCATCGGCAGAAATGACAGATGTGCTTCAGCGAGGCGCTAGAAGCACAATTATCTCCGTCGCTCGTGATCATTCAGCTTCTATATATTCCTCCGAACCAAGAATGCTTTATCAAAACGATGCGCTACCAGTTCACAGTGTAGGCGGAAGCCTAAATATCGATGCAATTATTGAAGAATTTGATCATGACATCAATGATGGTGATATTTTTATGATCAATGATCCCTATAAGGGGACCACTCATAATTCTGATCTAACTGTAATAATGCCAGTTTTTTATGAAGGAGAACACATTTTTTGGACATCTATACGCGCGCATCAAAATAATACAGGAGAATCTGCGTTCGGTTATGCGTCTACCAGCGTTTGGCAAGATGGTATTCAAATACCACCCGTAAAAATTTTTGATTCCGGTCGAGAAGTTAGAAGCATAATTCGATTCTATTTGCGTAATGTTCGTCTGCCTGAGTGGCTAGAAGCAGATTTGAGAGCTATGGTTGGCTCAGTCCGAATTGGCGCAAGAAGGCTGATTGAAATGACTAAAACACATGGAGTAGATACGGTACTGCCAACCGTTAACGAAATGATTGAGTATTCAGATCGGCGAACAGCAGCTGAGATTCGGGCAATTCCCGATGGAGTTTATTTTGGCGAAAGCTGGATCGATAGTGATGGGCAAGGCACTCACAATATTCGTATCGCTTGTAAAGTGACTATTGACGAAGATATGGCTTATGTTGATTACTCTGATAGTGACACAGAAGTTGGTGGTCATTGCAATTCTTCGTTGGCGTCAACGAGAGCAAATGGAAGTATTCCAATATTGACTACTATTGACCCTACTATTCCGCGTAACGAAGGTTGTATGCGGCATATCGAAGTTGTTGCTAAGGAAGGAACGGTCGCACTCGGAAAATGGCCGGCTAGCACCTGGTGGTCTACTACTAATCCTGGTGATGAACTAATTGAAGCTGCATGGAAAGCATTAGCGCAGGCAGCGCCTGACAGAGTACCCGCAGGTTGGGGACGAATTCAGCAGAGATTATCAATGGGCGACGATTATCGTGTTGATCCACCACAACCTTTTGCAGCATCAATTTTTGTTGCAGGATCTGGTGGCGGCGCGTCAAAAGACTATGATGGCTGGCCTTTAACCCAATGTGTTTGCGCTCTGGGGGGCTTGCAGAGTGAATCGGTTGAAATGGTAGAGTTACTGCAACCATTGTTCATAAAAGCGAATCAATTTTTAATTGATTCGGCTGGTGCAGGCAAATGGATTGGAGGCCATGGGTGTGAAACCATAGTTTTACCCTATCATGGGCTTTTGTATATGAAATTTGAATATGAAGGCACGCTTAATCCTCCGTACGGCCTTTTTGGTGGTCAGCCGGGCAATGGTGGTTGCAAATACAAGGAAACAGTTGACGGAAAGCGCTATTTTTATATGGCACATCCCTCGCCCGACGTCTTTAGAGAAAACGAGCAATATGTTTGCATCAGTTCAGGTGGAGGTGGATACGGTGATCCAATGGAGCGTTCAGTTTCATCAGTGAAAAACCTGGTTAGAGATGGTTATTTTTCGATCGAAACTGCGGAATCCGCATTCGGTGTTATTCTAGATAAAAGTACTCTTGAGATTGACGAAAAAGCGACTGCCTCCTGCCGAAGAAATAAGAGACTCGGGCAATCTAGTTCGATTTGGTTACCTGTTGGTCCCGGAGAAGGATTATTTTGGAAAACACGCTTTCGCGAAGGTGATGAGCTAGTTCAAGAAACCACTCCAACTGCATTGCAACTTGGCCTCTCACCCGAGGCGCGTTAGGTTGGTTTCTAACTTGATATAAAAAATATTATTATTTCATGATAAATAACAAGAGGTGAGTGCTATGAGTGACCAAATCACGAAAGAACAGATAAACGCATTACGAGAAATAGATACTCCGACTATTTGTAACTTAATTGAAATGGCCAAACCTTCTAGAAGAGGTTATGGTTATACGGTTGAGCATTTACACTGCCTCCTACCGGATATGAAACCGATTGTTGGTTATGCAAAAACCGCGACGATGCGAGCGAAACAGCCTTCAAAATATTCACCGGAAGAGTATTTGCAAATTCGGAATAGTTATTTTGACTACCTTGATCAGGGTGAATCTCCTAAAATTTCAATTGTACAAGATTTAGACGAGCGACCGGGCTACGGGGCGTTTTGGGGAGAGGTATTTTCTGCTTGTCATAAGGCTTTAGGATGTGTTGGGGCCGTTACCAATGGCAGTATTCGTGATCTCGACATGATCGCAGACAATTTTCAATTGTTAGCAGGAGTCATTGCGCCGTCACATGCATACATACATATTGTTGATTGGAATTGTGAGGTTAATGTTCATGGAATGGTAGTTCAAGATAATGATCTTATTCATGCCGATAGGCACGGTGCGGTCGTGATTCCAGAGGATGTTGTGGCCGAAATTATTGATGCTTTAGACTTGATGCTCCGCCGAGAGAAAGTTATTTTGGATGTGGCGCGTGGATCAGACTTTAGTGTTGAAAAACTTAAAGATGCTTGGAAGCAATCAAGCCAAATTAAAGAATGATTCATTTGCGAAGGACCCACACTTTAAGTTAACCATAATCTTTTTATTGACCACAAATGGCATCAAATAATACCAATTCGACACCACTTGTTGAAATGCGTGATATACATAAGGCATTTGGTGGCATTAGAGCTGTCGATGGAGTGTCAATTGCGGCTTATGAAGGAGAAGTGCTTGGTATTGTTGGGCACAATGGTGCAGGTAAGTCGACGTTGATAAAGATTTTATCCGGGGCTTATGTCATGGATTCCGGTGAAATTTTCATATCAGGTGAGCCAGCGAACATCAATAATCCAAGAGACGCTCAATCCTATGGAATTGAAACCCTTTACCAGGACTTAGCTCTTGCGCCAAATTTAAATGGGGCAGCAAATTTGTTCCTTGGGCGAGAGAAAATTACGAGGTTTGGCAGAGTAAATAATGAGCGAATGCTTAAAGATACCCGCGAGGTAGTAACCCGTATCAATCCTAAATTCAAAGCAATTGAAGAGCCAGTTTTTCGTTTGTCGGGAGGACAGCAACAGTCAATCGCTATTGCGCGAGCAATTTATTTCAATGCAAAAGTATTAATCATGGACGAGCCGACAGCAGCACTGGGTCCAAGTGAATCCGCAATGTTTCAAGAATTGGTGGTTCGACTTAGGGAAGAAGGTATCGCCATGCTTCTAATTAGTCATGATATGCATCAGGTGTTTGAGATGTCTGATCGAATCACTGTTATGGCAGGAGGGCGGGTCGTAGGCACTCACCAAGCAAACGAGGTGACAAGTGATCAGATTTTAAGCATGATTATCATGGGACAATCTCCGGGCAAAAAGAAGTTACATTCCGAAGTAACATGAATCGTAGTTTTTCAGGATTCTGACATACATTGAGCATCCGATGAGCCAAAATCGCAATAATTCTTTAAGTGATGGCATCGATCCAGTAACTTTCTCGGTTTTGCTTCACTCCATAGGGGAAGCGTCTAAAGAAATGACAGCTGTTCTACAGAATGGTGCACGAAGCACAATAATCTCTATTGCGCGAGATCATTCGTCATCAATCTATCTTAGTGATGGACAGATGTTATATCAAAACGATGCACTACCCGTGCATACGGTTGGGGGCACTCTCAACATAGAAGCGGTGATGACTGAGTTCGGCGATGATGTTAATGATGGTGATGTGTTCATGATGAACGATCCTTATATGGGAACTACACATAACTCCGATTTAACTGTTATCAAGCCGGTTTTTTGTGAGGGAGAGCATTTATTTTGGACAGTTGTTAGAGCTCATCAGAACAATACTGGCGAAGCTTCCTTTGGCTACGCCTCGACTAATGTGTGGCAGGATGGAATTCAAATTCCACCAATACGCATTGTAAATGAAGGTAAGGAAAACAGAAGTGTAGTTCGTTTCTATTTACGAAATGTTAGGCTTCCCGATTGGTTAGAAGCTGATCTTCGAGCTATGGTTGGAGCTGTGCGAGCAGGCTCCACTTGGCTAGCAGCGTTAGTAGAAGATAGCAGTGTAGAGTTTGTGAGGCCAATTTTGTTCGAAATGATCGAATATTCAGCTAGACGTACTGCTGATGAGATACGCGCACTTCCAGACGGCGTCTTTCAATCAGAAGGTTGGATCGATAGTGATGGCCAAGGTACACATAACATTAAGGTTTCATGCAAAGTGACCATCGATGGGGATAGGGTTTATGTTGATTATTCCGACAGTGACCCCCAAGCAGGGGGACATTGTAATGCCACATTAAGCACACTTAGAGCATGCGGGAGTATTCCTATATTGACTACGATTGATCCCACGATACCACGCAACGAAGGTTGTATGCGCCACATTACGGTTACAGCCCCGGAAGGTTCGGTAGCGAATGCTAAATGGCCATCGAGCACTTGGTGGGGAACAGTAAATCCAGGGGATATTCTTATTGAAACAGCGTGGAAGGCATTGTCCTTAGCTGTTCCCGATCGCATACCTGCTGGTTGGGGGCGCTGTCAACAACGTCTTTCTATGGGAGATGACTACAGGGTCACTCCGCCAGTCCCGTATGCCGCATCTATTTTAGTTGCGTGTTCGGGAGGTGGCGCATCCAAAGGATACGATGGCTGGCCGCTTACGCAGTGTGTTTGTTGTTTGGGCGGAATGCAGACTGAGTCAGTTGAAATGGTAGAGCTGATGCAGCCACTTTTTATTGAAAAGAACGAGTTCCTCACAGATAGTGCAGGAGTTGGAAAATGGCTCGGCGGGCATGGATGCGAAACATTCATCAAACCTTACGGAGGGATTTTATACATGAAATTTGAGTATGAAGGGACATTTAATCCCCCATTTGGCTTGCTAGGCGGCACTCCTGGTATAGGTGGTTGCAAGTATAAAGAAACTAGTGAAGGAAAGCGTATTTTTTATATGGCTCATCCAAATCCAGCTGTTTTTTATGAGGGTGAAACTTATGTAACCATCACAACCGGAGGTGGAGGTTACGGTAGCCCTTTGGATCGTAGCCCGGAATCAGTTCAAGATCTAGTTAAGAACGAGTATGTCTCTATTCAAGCTGCTAAAAAAATTTTTGGAGTGGTATTGAAGGAAAACTCTTTCGCGATTAGTCTAGATGAAACTAAAAAACTACGTGCAATTAAGAAGGGGCAAGAAACAAAAGATCCTTGGTCTCCGATGAAGCCATCAACAGGCGAGTTTTGGAAAACGCGGTTTCGTGAGGGTGATGACTTAATCTATGAGGAAATGCCAATGTCATTGAAACTTGGATTATCACCAGAGGCTCGCTGAACCTAATTATGTAAATCTTTGGATATCGAATAAATTCATATTAATTCTAGGTTTGCGCTCAATGACTAAGTCAGTAATGATTTGTGCTGTTTTAGGCGCGCTTAGAACCCCCTGATGACCATGACCAAAAGCAAAAAGAAAAGATCTGTGTGTTGGAGCTCGACAAATTATAGGTAAGCTATCTGGAGTGCATGGACGATCACCCATCCATGTTGTCATTTTATCGGTGTTAATAAGAGGTAAAGTATTTTTTAAATTATTTAGAAGTGCACGTATTCTTTTATGGTTAAATCCTTTACCCATATTAGTTAGTTCGACCGTCCCTCCAATTCTTATCCCCATTTCCATGGGGACAATCGTAGCCATATAACCACTTGGGCAAATCACAGTGTTAAGATTGATTGCGGGATCATTAACGGTAATATGGTATCCCCGATGCGAAACTAGCGGGATCTTATACCCTAGACGCTTCACTAGTTTTTTTGACCATATACCTGCCGTAATCACACATAAATCTTGCTCTATAATTTGACTATCTGTAGTTAGCTGTGCCCTCCCTTCATTGGTTGTAGTTATATCGACGATTTTTTTGGACAAGTAGCTGCCTCCTAGTTGAAGGAAATAAGCGGTCAATTGTTGTACTAGTTTATATGGATTCAAAGTGTGATTAACTTCAGGAAAAAATACTCCTTTTGAAAATTGTTTAGAAATATTTGGTTCGAGTTCCCTAAGCTCTGTCCCAGAGATATGGTTGCATGTAAATCGGGTATTCTCACGTAGTTCGATAGCGAGCTTATCAGATTGATATTCCTGTTCAGTTTTATACACGTAGAGCATTCCTTTTTGTTCTACAAGATTGTTAAGGTTTGCTTCAGTCAGAAGCGGCTTTAATAAATCGAGAGATTCAGAATTTAAAGCGGACAACGCGGAAGAATTGTTTCTGGCTAAACTTTCTTGGCTGTTAATCAAGAATCTAATCATCCATGGGAGATATTCTGGTAGTGAAGTCCATTGCATTGATAAAGGGGCGTCAGATTTAAATAACCAATTAGGTATGTTTTTTATGATACCTGGCATTGCAATGGGTACAACTGCGCCCGGTGAAATAATCCCACTATTACCGAAAGAAGTTGCTGAGCCGGGCCGCTGATGATCAAATAAAGTGACATCATATCCTTCCCGCTTGAGGAAACAGGCGCACATCACTCCAACAATTCCTGCTCCGATAATGCCTATTTTTTTTTCTTTCAATCTAATTACCGTTGCAATTATGCCTAGTTGTGCCAAAATCCCTTACCATGCAAGGAGTAATGTCAGCTTTATCCTTTTTTAGCTATTTTAAACTATGTATGATTACTTAATCATTGGGGCAGGATCTGCCGGTTCAATACTGGCGCATAGGCTATCTTCAGATCCTTCTATCACTGTAGCTTTAATTGAAGCTGGCCCAGACCTGCCTCCAGAGAAAACCCCGGAAATAATATGGGACAGTCATGCTGGCTTGGCATATTTTGATCCTCGTTTTCACTGGAACCAACTTCGAGTTTACAATGTTTCTCCACAACTGGATCCAAATTCCAAACCTTCCCGATATGAGCAGGCTCGTGTAGTCGGAGGAGGTTCTAGCATAAATGGACAGTTCGCAGTTCGGGGACTGGTATCAGACTATGATGAATGGTCAGACTACGCGGTACAAGGTTGGAGTTATGCAGATTTACTTCCATTTTTTAAGAAAACCGAACGCGATTTGGATTTTGGAGGCAGCGAACACGGAGATGCCGGAAAAATTCCTGTTAGGCGCATCTTTCAGCACGAGTGGGGTCATTACAGTAGAGCTATTCTAAAGGCAGCGATTAGAGAAGGGTTTAATTTTTATGAGGATCTTAATGGTACTGATTATGATGGCTGTTTTCCAATGCCTATGACGAATCAATATGGCCGTCGAGTGTCTTCATCGACAGCATACCTCGATGCGGCGACCCGCAGGCGCACGAATCTCGAAATCTTTACGGATAGTTATGTATCTAAGCTGTTAATCGAAGGTAGAAGAGCAATTGGCGTAGAGATATTGGGAAGCCAAAAATTGACAGTTCTACATTCATCGGAGGTGATAATATCCGCCGGAGCATTGCATTCCCCTGCGCTTTTAATGCGTTCAGGAATAGGTCCCGGGGAGCATTTGAATAGCCATGATATTAGTATTGTTGCCGATCTTCCAGGGGTTGGATCGAATCTTATGGAGCATCCTTCCATCTCTCTTGCAGCTCATCTCAAAGGTGATGCGCGCATGCCTGTTCATCAACGGAGGCACTCATCATTTGTGACTAGATTTTCGTCTAAAGTAGATGATTGCGCAAACGGTGATATGTTTTTGATGCCAATGAACAGTGCTGGGTGGCATCCCTTAGGCAAGAGCCTCGGCACTCTCTTGGGCATTGTGAATAAATCCTATTCTAGAGGCACTGTTCGTTTGAGATCTCAAGATGCATCGGTGGAGCCTCTTGTAGATCTAAATATGTTAGGTGATCAAAGAGATTTAACAAGGCTTGTTGAGGTATTCCAGCTGATGACCAGGATAATGCGATCATCTGATGTGCAGAAAGTTACCACAATGTGGTTCCCAGCTGGATACAACGATGAGGTTAGAAGCCTTATGATTCCAAATGTATCCAATTGGCTGAAGACAGCCGCCGCACGAACTCTTTTAGATGCGAGCAGTGTCTCTCGGAGGGCTATGCACCGGTTTAAATTCTCCCGAGGAATTGATTTGAAAAGAATGGAGCAAGATCTAGATTACATTGCTGATTGGGTTAAATCAACGGTTTGGCCCGGTTGGCACGTATGTGGTACATGTCGTATTGGTAAGGGAAATGATAAATACGCTGTAGTTGATGAGAAATGTAAAGTTCACGGTATTCAAGGTCTCCGCGTGATTGATGCATCTGTTATGCCGACTATCCCAAGTGCTAATACTAATCTTCCAACTATGGCTATTGCTGAAAAAATATCATCGAGTATTTTGCACGATCAAGATCCCCGTTAAGTAGAAAAAGATTTTTAGTTGTCAACTAAAAATCTACCAGAGAAGAGATTTACCGTTCCAGTCAAAGTACTTTCCAGACATAGATTTATCTGCGATATTAATAAGGTTAACAAGGCCACATACACTTTGCTCCGGATCGATCACTGCATTTTCTCCCCCCATATCAGTTCGCATCCATCCTGGATGAAACGCAAATAAAACTATATTCTTTGTTGCAAGATCAAACGATAGAGTGCGCATCAACATGTTGAGGGCTACCTTTGAGGTACGATAGTAGTATAGTTGTCTTCCGTCATGATTTTCTAAAGAGGCTAAATCACTTGATATAAAAGTAATAAGCTTTTTCTTTCCAATGACTACATTGTCTAGCAACATCTCTGTCGTTCTAGCGGCTCCAAAAAGATTGACGCTTAGTACCTCATTCCAGCTTTCATAGTTTAGGTGTCCAAATGTATCGTTTCGATCAATGCTAACTCCTGCGTTGTTCACCAATATATCTATAGGGATACCTGATAATTTTTCCTTTACAGCTTCTACTGATGAACTTTTTCTTACATCTAATTGGTGAAGTCGAACAGTATTGGGAAAAAGTTTTTGTAAGTGTAACAATTCAGTTAGTGAATTATTATCACGGAACGATGCATGAACATGCCAATTCTGTTTTGCGTAATATTTAGCAATAACAAGTCCGAGACCTCTGTTACCTCCAGTTATAAAGATTGAAGTCATGAGAACATTTTCCTGTTTGGATCAATTTTTTTCGATTAATTATGCGTATTTAGTCTTTATCAGAAATAGGTTAGTGATACATAGAGTTCGACAATTATTTTTTATAGGAAGTATCGTTTCTTAGGGACCGGACTAGTGTACCCCACAGTATTTCAGCATCTTTTAGAGTGTTCTTTTTTGGTGGTTGCCCATGTTTTGCCAATATCTCCATTACGTTCTTAGGAGGTTGGACAGTATCTACTTTAGCCTTAAGGACATCAATCTGTACTTTGCACGCAATTTCAAGGTAATACAGTAAATAAAAAGCTTCTCCTATAGTTCTGCCAACTGCAAGTAGGCCATGATTATGTAAAACCATTAACCATTTATCTCCAAGACTTCGACCTATACGATTGCACTCTTCTGGGTCATTAGGCGGGATTCCACCATAAGGATGATACGCAATCAATGAGCTAATTTCATTGGCTTGTTGCGTCAGGGGCAAAATACCGCATTGCATACATGAGACCGCCATTCCAGCTCGGGTATGACTATGCAAAACAAAGTTAACGTCAGGTCGCGCTTTAAGAACTGCGCTATGTATCGCGTGCCCTGCATCACTATAGGAATTAGTTCCTGATATTAAATCACCCGCGAAATTTATCTTTACGAGACTCGATGCCGTAATTTCCTCGAAAAGTAAACCATAAGGGTTAATTAGATATTGATCTGTTTGCCCAGGGGCTCGCGCACTGAGGTGCGTAAAAATAAGATCAGTCCAGCCGTAGCGTACAAACAGTCGGTAGCAGGCCGCTAGATCTTGTCGAACATTCATTTCAGCAGTTGATATGTTATCTAATGTCATCGTTGTAATTGTAGCTAATTCCATTTTTGATGCCTAGCGTGGCAACATTAGTGCTTAATATTTTCCTGTTCCAGGACAGAAAATTAAGTGTCGGGGTGAGTGGATTCGAACCACCGATCTCTACGTCCCGAACGTAGCGCTTTACCAGGCTAAGCTACACCCCGAGACCATTAATTAAATATTTAAATTGACTAAAAATAACCTATTATAAACAGTACTATAAAAATAAAAATTGCATTGAGTTTAATAAATTCGTCTAGCGGAAAAATCTGCAAGCTTAAATAGCGCCTCACGAAACGCGGAATCAGGTAAAAGCTCTAAATTAGTTTTCGCTGTTGCGGCAAAGTCAGTTGATCTTTTTGATGCATACTCAATTGATCCTGTCGATTTAATAATTTCAAGAATATCATTAAACTTAGTGCGATCTCCATTTTCAATTGCGATTTTTATCAACTTTTTAGCCGGGGTAGAAGCGTGTTTTAGAGCGTGGATCAAAGGTAAAGTGCACTTTCCATCAGCAAGATCATCGCCCGGATTTTTTCCAATGATGGTAGGTTTTTGGCTATAGTCGAGGAGATCATCTGAAATTTGGAACGCTAATCCAATATTAAAACCATATGCCATGAGAGCGGCTTCAGATGCAGCATCAGCAGCAGCAAGAATGGCAGCAAGCCGGGTTGCAGCCTGAAACAAACGCGCTGTTTTCCGCTCGACCGTAGCTAGGTAAGCTTGCTCATCAATTTCTGACGAATTTGTATAATTTAGCTGCATTACTTCGCCTTCAGCTATAGCATTGGTAGTGGATGCCATCACTTCCATCACACGAAGCCGATTTACAGTTACCATCATTTCAAATGAACGAGAGTAGATAAAGTCACCCACTAAGACGCTTACTGCGTTTCCCCATACTTCGTTGATAGTTTCTTTCCCTCGACGCAGTTGAGATTTATCTACTACATCATCGTGTATTAAGGTAGCGGTGTGGATAAGTTCGATTACAGCTGCTAGTGTAATGTGATCGGTTCCGCGATAGTTAAGCGCCTTTGTTGCAAGCAAAAGAGTAATGGGGCGTAGTTTCTTCCCCCCTGCTGACACTAGATATGCTCCCATTTTTTGAATAATTTTTACATCTGATGATAGTTGCTCTACTATATGCCTCTCTACTGAGATCAGATCTTCAGATACCGGATTAGTGATTTCTACAAGGCTAACTGGCTTTTTTGGGATTGATGGTCGTTTTTGTTCAATAGCGTACAAATTTTTCACCTATTCATTTCTTAAGTACTTTGTTTTGAGACTATCTTAGCCGACAATTTGACCGATGTCTGCGATTTTCATAGAATTCCACGATCTAAGGTTGTTTATGCCAATTAAAAAGCTATCTTGACGAGAGCTAATCTAGGAGCCAAAAATATGTATGCCGTACTTGAGACCGGTGGAAAACAGTACCGGGTGAGCGTTGGTTCTAACCTGAAAGTTGAAAGACTCAAATGTTCTGTTGGCGAAACTGTTGATTTTGATCGTATTCTCTTACTTTCAGCTGATGAATCTGTAAAAGCAGGTGATCCGCTAATAAAAGGAGCTAGTGTGAAAGCAGAAGTCTTGGGTCATGGAAGGATGAAAAAGATCGAAATATTTAAGATGAAGCGTCGAAAAAAATATCGCCGTAAGCAAGGTCATCGCCAAGGATTTACTGAGCTTCGAATCACAGATATTATAACTTAATAATTGAAACTAGTTTTATTGCAGAGGCGTAAATCATGGCACACAAAAAAGCTGGCGGTAGTTCAAGAAATGGACGAGATTCGCAATCCAAACGTTTAGGTGTCAAGCGTTATGCAGGTGAGTCTGTTAGTGCTGGTAATATATTGGTACGACAGCGTGGGACTAAATTTCATCCAGGTGAAAATGTTGGGATGGGGCGGGATTATACCTTGTTTGCTTTGAGTGCGGGAAAAGTTAGATTTAGTATTAAGGGGCCTAAGAGTAGAAAATGGGTTACTGTGGACGAAAATGTATAAACAAAAAAGTCATTTACGTTAGAAGCCCTGCCAAAATACGCGGGGCTTTATTTTATTTAGCGCTATTCAGTAGGTTCAATTAAGTGAACTTTGTTGATGAGGCAATTATTAGTGTAAAGGGAGGTCGTGGTGGTGACGGATCGCAGAGTTTTCGTCGCGAAAAATTTCTCCCAAAAGGTGGCCCCGACGGCGGCAACGGCGGCAACGGCGGTGATGTTATATTGGTTGTTGATACTCAAATAAATAATCTTTCCCTCTTTCGCTATGCGCGCGAATTTAGAGGAAAAAATGGCCAGCCAGGTTCCGGCAAAAATTGCACAGGAGCGAGAGGTTCAGACTGCGAAATAAGTGTACCGCCTGGCACTTTAGTTTTTGATGTCGGATCCAATGATTTCATCGCTGACATGGTTGGTGATAGCTATAGAGTTACTGTTGCTTATGGTGGCCAAGGCGGTCTCGGCAATGCTCACTTTAAATCGAGCACTAACCGAGCCCCAAGAAAGATAATTCCTGGAAATCTTGGAGAAGGAAGGGAATTACGGTTAGAGTTACAGGTTTTAGCAGATGTTGGACTATTGGGCCTGCCCAATGCAGGTAAATCTACCTTGCTTAGTTCGATATCAAACGCTAAGCCACTCGTGGGTAGTTATCCTTTTACCACACTCCATCCGCAGTTGGGTATTGCAGAATATCAGTTCGAGCGATTCACGGTTGCAGATATTCCAGGTCTAATAAAAGGAGCCGCTATGGGCGTTGGATTGGGAACTCGATTTCTGCGGCATTTGAAAAGGACGCGCTTACTGCTTCACATATTAGATATAGGAAGTGTGGGGCCTAACGATGTTGTAGAAAATTGCAAGTCAATTGAATATGAGCTTGAAGCTTTTGATGAAAAATTGTCGACACTGCCTAGATGGCTCATACTAAATAAGTGTGATCTTCTTGAGAAGCGCGAAATCGCTATAATGGCTCAGGAGGTCAAAAACCAATTAGGTTGGACCGGGCCTATACATATCATCTCAGCACACACTAGAGATGGTTGTGACCGGTTGGTGGAAGATATTATGTCATATTTAAATTCAAAGAAAAGTGAATTGGTCTGAGTCAGGGCACGTTGCTAGATAGTACATTTGAACTAATCTAGTAGCAGAAAAACTCTAAAAACCAGGATTTTCTACTTGATATAAAATCCCGGTATTGGATTCAAAACTATCCTGTGGAGGAACTAATATTTTTTAGGCGTATATTGAGACGGCTCTTGAGGCGTGCTGCTTTGTTTGGATGATGTAATCCCTTGCGGGCTGCGACATCGATATGCGATGCAACTTTGCGATACTCGCCGCGTGAGGCGTCAATATCATTATCTTCAGTCAATTTAAGGTATTTTTTTATCTGGGTTCGAACCTTTGCGCGTTGCGCCATATTACGCGCCCGGCTTCGACTTTCCTGACGTGCACGTTTTCGGGCCTGGGGAGAATTAGCCAAATTTGTTCCTTTTAGTTTTTAACATTTGAACGAGGGCGTGATTATTGTGATTTTAGGACATTATGTCAATGTGTCGGTAGATAAACGAAGTGTATTGGACATTTAGATAGAGAAATTTATGTCTTTGAGACTTTTTCGCTCTACAGCGCGCGTTAGTGCTATGACCGGCCTTTCGCGTATTACTGGATTAGGCCGAGATATTGCATTTGCACAGCTGTTAGGGGGCGGAATGTTCGCTGACGCATTCTTTGTAGCCTTTAGAATACCAAACTTTTTTCGTCGAATTTTTGCTGAAGGCGCCTTTTCATCAGCTTTTGTACCTGTTTATTCAGAATTTGAAACCGAGGGTGGTGATCTAAGGGCTAAGATATTTCTTGAGCTTATATTGGGTCGTTTATCCCTAATATTGCTTATCGTTACTGTAGCGGGTGTTCTTGGCGCCCCGATACTTGTCAATATACTAGCACCTGGCTTTCAAAACGATCCCTACAAATTTCAAACGACGGTCACCGCATTAAGATATACATTTCCCTACTTATTCTTTATTTCATTAGTTGCTATGGCTGGAGGTATACTCAATACACGTGATCGTTTTAGTATTCCAGCAATCACTCCAGCATTGTTGAATGTGTGTCTTGTCTTATCCATAATTTTTTTCGTACCAATTTTTGAAAATCCAACAATTGCACTTAGTATCGGAGTTTTAATTGCTGGATTCATCCAATTGGGATTTCAATTACCATTCTTGCGCATGGAGGGTCGATTACCTTTACCAAGAATACGCGCTAATTTAGAAAAAGATAAAGTTGCGCAGGAAGGTGCAAAAAAGGTCTGGAATCTAATGCTCCCAGCATTGTTTGGGGTATCCGTTGCGCAGTTAAATGTTTTAATCAATACTATACTTGCTTCGTTTTTAGTGACAGGTAGCGTGTCATGGCTTTACTACTCGGATCGACTAATGGAATTCCCCTTGGGAGTCTTTGGAGTCGCTTTAGCTACAGTGACTCTCCCTGCTCTTGCAAGTCATCACAACAAGCAGGCTTCTAGGGAGTTTTCGGAAACCCTAGATTGGTCGTTACGATTGGCGTGTTTTATTGCGATACCCGCTTCGGTAGGCCTTGGAATATTAGCCCAACCTCTTATAATGGTATTTTTTCAATATGGAGAGTTCAACGCACTCGATACTACTATGGCAGCACGAAGTCTTGTGGCGTTTTCGTATGGGCTTTTCGCTTTCATACTTATTAAGGTTTTGGCTCCTGGATTTTTCGCTATAAAGGACACAAAAACGCCAGTAAAAGCTGGGGTGATAGCAGTTGTAGTCAATATCGTTTTTAGTCTAGCGCTAATTCAACCACTGCAACATGTAGGTCTTGCCCTTTCTACTTCAATTGCCGGTTATGCAAACGCAATACTTTTATTTTTCTGGTTACGAAAAAGAGCAATTTATGTGCCAATGAGGGGATGGTTAACGTACTTATGCCGAATTATGCTAGCAGTATTGGTAATGGGGTTTATTCTAGAATATTTTGGCAATCATCTTACTAATTGGAATGAACTTAATATGTTATGGAGGGTAGTATCGATTATTCAATGGATAACAATTGGGACCGCTATTTATTTGCTTATGTTGTACTTTACTGGAGTTCGATTTTGGGAACTAATGCGGAAACCTGCAGGATATTAAGTGCGGATATGGAAACGTGCTCAGTACCTCAAATTGGAAACCCTGGAATGGTTAGATTATTCTGCTTATCGGAAGCACAAGCACTTCTGCCTGAGGTGCAAACACTAACCAAGCGAGCCTATAGTAAACTTGAACCCATTCAATCAAATTACCGCAGACTTTTATCCTGCGATCCGAGGAAGAAAAGTTTGGCAAAGGAATATGAAGATATAGTGCGTGGTTGGATCTCATATATGGAGCGATTAGGGCTTGTCGCGCTATCCTTGTGGGAAGTCAAATTTGATACGGGCGATGGATACTTGTCATGGATATATCCAGAAATCAGAATAGCATATTTTGTTGACTCCGAGGATCCGATGCGAGTTAGACAAAGTTTATCTGATGTCATTGAGAAAATTGCCCCACACTGGGCATATTAGAGAAAAAAATATTTGAATATTCATTTTGTCACCAAAAAGAATGCAAATAATCCGAGGAATTCATACTGCAATACCTTATGTTGATGGGGCGGTTATTTCGATTGGAAACTATGATGGTATTCACTTAGGGCATAAGGCAATTCTTCAGTCAGTAAGATCGCTTGCATCTGAATTATCCTTAGCTAGTACCATAATAACTTTTGAGCCATATCCTTGGGAGTTTTTTTCTGGGGAAAAGGCGGTGCCACGTTTAACAACTTTTCGAGAAAAAATCCAACTATTCGAGAAAGAGGGTATCGACAAAGTTTTATGTATTAAATTTAATGAAAGTTTTGCTAAGGTCCAACCTCAACAGTTCGTTAACAATTTTCTCGTAAAAAAACTCGGAGTTAAGTATCTAATACTAGGCAAAGATTTCCGGTTTGGAAAGGACAGAGCAGGATCCATAGATCTGTTGCGCGAATTGGCACTAACGGCGGCTTTTCAGGTCAATGTTATTGATGAGTTAAAATATAAAGGGGAACGTGTAAGCAGTTCCGGTATTCGATTGGCGCTTCAGAAAAAAGATCTAGGCTTAGCGAATACTCTGCTCGGAAGGCGATATTCTTTAAGTGGACGAGTAGCATATGGGGATCAGCGGGGCCGACAGTGGGGAATCCCAACGGCTAATATTCATTTAAAGCCGAATGATACGCCGCTGAGAGGTGTATTCGCTGTATTGGCAAAAGGAATGACAGATCGGACAGTAAAAGGCGTCGCAAATATTGGTACAAGACCTACAGTCTCAGGCCTGAAATTTCTTCTGGAAACACATTTTTTTGATTATCAAGGAGATGTCTATGGGAAACGCATTCGAATAGAGTTTTGTGACTGGCTTCGAGATGAGCGCCAGTTTGACAACTCAGAGGATTTAACAAATCAAATTAAAAAAGATGTCGTTGATGCGAGATCCTGGTTTAAGTCCAGAAAAATTGATGACTAAAAAGGGCAAAAATTTGTTTTTGCATTCAGCAGTTTTCCTAGCGTTAGTGAGCGTTGATTTTTATAGTAAATCATTTATGGTGCGCGCTCTGATTGATGTAGAGGCTTTAGATTTGTTACCTTTTTTAAAATTTGTGTTAGTACATAATCGTGGTGCCGCATTCGGTTTTTTAGGCGATGCCAATGGTTGGCAGTTGGCCGTTTTTGTTGGTGTTGCAATAATCATTTCTCTTCTAATTGTCATCAGATTATTTGCATCTGCCGGTTCTGAGCCATGGTATGAGATGTCTTTAGTTCTTATATTGTCTGGAGCTATCGGGAATATGATAGATCGTATTCGAGCTGGTTATGTTATAGATTTTATTCAAGTTTATTATCAAGATTGGTACTTTCCGGCTTTCAATCTTGCTGATATTTCCATATTTTCCGGTGTTTTAATACTTATATTTCATGTGCTCGTCAAAGATCGAGAAAATCATAAGGGTGTTTAGTTGTTTGACTTTGTAAATATATGATCCTAATGTACGTCATCTTGAAAAATAACGTTGATAATTTTGAGACAATTAGCTTGGCAAAAAAATGAAAATAATACTTGCAAGTCCACGAGGGTTTTGCGCCGGAGTAGAGAGAGCTATAACGATTGTTGAACAATCTATAGCGAAGTATGGCAGTCCTATTTATGTGCGACATGAAGTAGTGCACAATCGCTATGTTGTCGAAAAACTTAAGGGAAAAGGAGCAATATTCGTTGATCAGCTTAGTGAAGTGCCGGAGGGACAGACAGTAATTTTTAGTGCGCATGGGGTATCTGAGGCTATACACAGGGAAGGTGCAAGTAGACGTTTACAGGTGATAGATGCAACTTGCCCTTTAGTTACCAAAGTGCATAACGAGGTAAAACGTTTTAGGAAGGATGGCTATAAGGTTATTTTGATTGGGCATGATGGGCATCCCGAAGTTGAGGGAACCTTGGGCCAGGTTAGTGATGGAGTATTTCTGATAGAAAATATTGAAGATATAAATTCATTACCTCTAAGTCACCATGAGAAAATAGCTTGCGTTACGCAAACCACATTATCGCTAGACGATACCCGTTTAATTATGAATGAATTAAAAAAATCTTTTCCCGCTATTGTGTTTCCGCGCAAAGACGACATATGTTATGCAACACAGAATAGACAGGATGCTGTCAAAGAGCTAGCAAAAACTTGCGATGTTGTATTTGTAGTCGGGTCTATAATGAGCTCTAACTCAAATCGACTAAAAGAGATTGCGGAAAGATTGGGGATACGGGCATATTTAATCGATGTAGCTTCGGATATTAAAATGCATATGTTAGAAGGATGTGAGGCAGCGGGTGTGACGGCAGGAGCATCGGCGCCTGAAATTTTAGTTCAGCAGGTAGTCGAGCGACTTCAAAGTTTTGGTGGAGCGTTACAAAAAGAGCGTGCTCGAGTGCTTGAGAACGTAACTTTTTCCTTGCCTAGTCAATTGAAAGTGGTTTAATAGCCGATCAGATATTAGAATAGATTTCTATTAGTCACATCTATAATCACTGGTAAAGAAGGCAAAAATGAAGATCGCGACCGATATTGAAAGCGCCAAGATTCTTCGAGACTTAGGAATAGTACCGACGTCGCAACGAGTACAACTAACAAGACTTGCATTAGAAAAACATCAGCATGTTACCGCGGAAACATTGTACAAGGAGGCAAAGCTGAGAAAGATTCTAGTCTCAAGAGCAACTGTGTACAATACACTCAGTTTGCTAGTGGAAAAAGGCTTGTTGCGCGAATTAACCGTGGAAACTGGACAAGTTTTTTTTGATTCCAATACGTCGCCGCACCACCATTTCTTTGATGTTGATAACGGAGAGCTTACAGATATAAGAATGGGTGAGGTTGATTCTATAAACATTCCCGAATTGCCGGTTGGGAAGAGTGTTGTTGGGGTTCAAATAGTAATTCGATTAAAATCAACTGGCTGAATCAAGGGCCGGGGTAGCTCAGTTGGTAGAGCAACGCATTCGTAATGCGTAGGTCGAAGGTTCGAATCCTTTCCCCGGCACCGTGATTATGTGGCGATAACATTCACTTAGAGGAGAGCATGAGAATACTAGTAACTGGCGGAGCAGGGTTCCTTGGTTCGCATCTATGCGATCGATTGGTCGAGGACGGCTACGAGGTATTGTGCGTCGATAATTACTTTTCTGGCAGGAAGAGTAACATTCAGCATCTTGCAGGAAATATTAATTTTGACTTTAAACAGCATGACGTCACTTTCCCTCTTTATGTAGAAGTTGATCAAATTTATCATTTAGCTTGCCCAGCATCTCCCGTTCATTACCAACTAGACCCTGTTCAAACAGTGAAAACAAACGTTCATGGGGCGATTAATGTATTGGGTCTAGCTAAAAGGACGCGATCTACTATATTGCAAGCCTCTACAAGTGAGGTCTATGGAGATCCTGAAATACATCCGCAACGTGAAGATTATTGGGGCAGGGTGAATCCTATCGGTCCTCGGGCGTGTTATGACGAAGGAAAGCGTTGCGCGGAAACATTATTTTTTGATTATCACCGCCAACATGACGTTGACGTTAAGGTTGCGCGTATTTTTAACACTTATGGGCCAAGAATGCGCGAGGATGATGGGCGTGTGGTGTCTAATTTTATTGTCCAAGCATTGAGGAATAAGCCAATCACTATTTATGGAGACGGCAGTCAGAGCCGATCATTTTGTTATGTTGATGATTTGATTTCTGGATTAATTCTTCTAATGGATAGTGCGAAAAATTTTCATGGGCCAGTCAATTTAGGCAACCCCACTGAATTTACTATGCAGGAGCTTGCCGAGAAAATTCTGGATATGGTTGGATCGACCTCTAAGGTAACTTACCATCCTCTGCCTCAAGATGATCCAGTGCAACGTCGACCAGATATTAGTCTCGCAGATGATGCGCTTAACTGGCGCCCTACTATAAATATAGAGGCAGGTTTACAGAAAACGATTTCGTATTTTGAAACCCGTCTTTGATAGATAAAGTAATTAGTAAAGAGATAGTTTTTTATTATTACACCTTACTGGCTCACATCATGAGACACTATATCTGACATTATGCATAGAATGTCAATATATAAGGTTTACAAAAATGCCAAATTTCCAAGATTTTCTTCTTTGGTTTGCTTCAATGTTAGTTACGGCAATTACTTTGTCGATACTTTTTGAGAATCACATTAATTCAAGCTTTAACGATATTTACTTATTAAAGCTGCTAGCAGCATCAGTTTTTTTTGGGACAGGCCTTTTTATTTTTTTTAGAGAACTGCATCAGACGTTGTTTTCATTGAGATATATCAGAAATGTTACTCATAATGACTGGCAACACCCACTGGTTGAGTCTTGAAGCGTTTGTGAACCCAGAAGTATTGATCTGGTATATCTCTTACCAGAGATTCAATCGCTTGGTTCATGATAGCAGCATCAGATAATGGATTACCAGTTGGAAAATTTGTTATTGGTGCACTAAAAGTAACCTTAAATCCTTTCCCTTTAGAAAGAATTTCAGTTTTGCAGGGTATAACTATGGCATCGGTAATTTTCGCTAATCGCGACAGCGTTGTCCATGTTGCCGCCTGTTCATTAAAGAATGGGGCAAAGACCGATTGTTTAGGGTGCCAATGAATTCCTGGATCTTGATCAGGGAGATAATATAAGGGATGACCATTTTTCATCTGGCGCACAATTCCTAAGGTACTCTCTTGCCGTTCTGTTATGAGCGCCCCGAATCGGGTCCGACCATGAATAGTTAGTGCATTGAAAAGAGGATTTTTGTTTCGCTGATATACGCTTGTTATGGGCGAGACAGTTGATAGGTAAATGCCACCAATTTCAAGTGCTACAAAATGGGGCGCTAGAAGAATAATGTTGCTACCAGATCTTACCGCATCCTCAAAATATGCTAAGTTCTCAACTTGGATTAGTTTTTGAATATGTTCTTTGCTTGACCACCAGTTAATTCCACTTGCGAGAGCTACTCTCGCGATATTTCTAAAAGTATTTTTTGCTATTACATCGATTTCGCTTTGTTTGTAGTGTGGGAAGCACAAGGCCAAATTCTTTATGGCGATGTCTCGGCGCGTAGAGATCAACAAGTAGAAGATGCTACCAAGAGCAGTGCCTAGGTGATAAGTAACCGATAAAGGGAGCAAGCTCAAGATTCTAAGCATTGGGATCACCAAGAGAAGGCTAATCCAGTATCCGGGTTGGAATTTAATCGAATTCACTAGGTTTTTTGATATCCTTACAAATTTTGTTTTAGAGCCTATAGAACTAGAGAGCTTTTTGTCTAGTCGTGTGTGGTATAGTTACTATTGTAGAGACGTTTCGTCGTGACGTCTTAACATATTCTCACACTCTTTACTGAGGTTGTTCTTGACAGATCCTGTATCGTTAACTGGCGAAATGGTGGTTTTAATAGCGATCCTCGGCTTCACCATATTCCTTTTTGTCAGCGAAATAGTTCGAGTTGATGTAGCTGCAATCACAGCAATGGTTCTTTTAGGCATTAGCGCACTAATACCTGGTTATGCGGGATTAGTTTCACTCGATCAACTTTTTGTTGGTTTTTCCAGTAACGCGGTTATGGCAATAATTGCAGTCATGATTATAGGCGCAGGTCTTGATAAGACAGGCGTAATGAGTCAAGTAGCCAACAAAATACTAAAATACGGTGGCCGCACTGAAGGTAAGATCATCACAACCGTTTCAATTTCGGTTGGGATCATATCAAGTTTTATGCAAAATATAGGCGCAGCGGCATTGTTCTTGCCTGTGGTTTCTAGAATTGCTCGCCGAACGAAGTTGCCTGTCTCCCGGTTGCTCATGCCTATGGGATTTTGTGCGATATTGGGCGGCACAGTAACGATGGTGGGATCGAGCCCTTTAATTGTGCTTAATGATCTCATAGAGTCGTCAAATGAAAATCTAATGCTAGATCTGCAACAGTTTTCATTGTTTTCTATTACCCCAATTGGTCTAGCGCTTGTTGGGACTGGCATTCTTTACTTCATTTTACTTGGCCGCTTCGTCTTGCCTGTAGTTAAAGATAAACCTCAAGAGTCAGGAAGTACGTTAACATATTTTCGTGAAGTATATGGAATTGAGGGTGAAGTTTACGAAGCTCGAGTCAGTATTGGCAGTAGTTTGATAGGATCTAATCTTTCTGACATTGAGGAAGGAGGTCGAGAAGGTTGGATCGTAGCTTTGAGAACGCGTGGTGAACTAACTGTTGTTCCCCGAGGTGATTCAGAGATCGAGTTAGGAACTGAGTTAGCTATTATGGGACGATATAGGTCGGTTATTTCATTCTGCAGTGAATACGGTCTTGAGTTGAAGTCCGAACTCGATGTATTTAAGGAAATACTCAGCACCACAGCAGCCGGGATTGCAGAGTTTGTAATTCCTCCCGATTCAACGCTTATTGGTAAAACAATAAAAGAAATCTCCCTTAGGAGCCGTTATGGCGTGACAGCGTTGGCTGTTTTCCGGATTAGTGAAATTATAGATAATGATGTTGGAGATCTGATGTTACAAGCGGGTGATACTCTTGTTCTTCACAGCCAGTGGAAAAATTTCGGCTCCATTACTGAAGATCGTAAATTTGTCGCAGTAACAGACTTTCCTAGGGAAGACATCCGTCCGAATAAATTAGGCTATGCATTAACATCATTTTTTTTAGCTCTTGGCCTTATTTTGTTCACACATTTACCATTGGCGGTGGCGCTAATGGTAGGTGCGTTGATTATGATCTTAACCGGTGTCTTGAAGATTGATGAAGCATACAGATCGATTGGATGGCAAAGCGTATTTTTGTTAGCAAGTTTGATTCCATTGGGGATAGCGTTTGAAACCACTAATACAGCAACATGGATTGCTCAACAAATTATTTCACTCTTAGGAACTGTTCCTGTATGGGTGATTCAGACAGTTATAGCTATTGTCGCGACATTATTTTCGTTGATTATGTCTAATATTGGTGCAACGGTTTTGCTTGTGCCAATTGCAATCAATATCGCGATTGGAGTGGGAGGTGATCCGGCTATTTTCGCTCTTACCGTGGCTTTAGCGACCTCAAACTCTTTTCTAATTCCTACACATCAGGTGAATGCATTGATCATGGGCCCAGGAGGATACCGTATAAAAGACTTTGCGCGCGCTGGCGGCATAATGACTGCTTTATTCCTGTTGGTGATGATAGTTATGCTTAATATTATTTTTTAATCTAAGAAAAGATTAAATTAACTATATGACTACTTACATGATGGATTTTTTACCGCATCTTCTGAGCGTATTCCCAAGCCAGAATTATACCTTTTCGGCTTGCATTCCATCGGTACCCTCCGATAGTCCCTGAATTCCTTATTACCCTATGACATGGAATAAGATAGGAGATTGGATTATTTCCAATTGCGTTACCAACTGCCCGAGCGGATCGGACATAACCAATACTGGAAGCAAGTTTGCCATAACTCACACAACTGCTTTTGGGTATTTTCAATAAAGCGTTCAATACCTGTATTTGAAATTTGCTACCAAATAGGGAAAGCGATAAGGTTTTTCTTTTTGAATTCTTGTATTCATCAAGAAATGAATCAATAGAGTCCCCCTTAGTCATGGAAATGTAGGCTAGTCTTGCTCCAGAAAAATATTGTTGAATAGCTTGGATAGCTTGCTGATCATTATCGACAAAAGAAAACCAACATATTTGATCGGATTCCAATCCAATTAGGCAGCGACCAAAGCGGGTCGCTAAAAATTGGTATCTAATGACCATAGATTTTCTATGAGCAAGAGTTTGATTTCTTTCGATGACTCGAAGATTTATGATGAACTTATGTCTAGTGTCGAATATTTGTTGATAACCAAATTCTTTTTTGGTTATTGATATATTCCCATCAATAAGAGCGTCACGGTAGTTTTTTTTGGCTAAGTATTTGAGCAATATTTGAGGTTCAGTATTACTCCATCTTCGGAAGATTTGGCGGCACTTGGTGTATGACACTCCGATGCCTGCAGATACCTTTTCTAAAGTTATTTCATGATGGTAGTTTCGATCCAGATATTCTGACACCTTAGAGATTATGTGGAAATCGTCTAGCATTTTTGCTTGTTTCAAGTTTGTTTTAGAAAAGTTTGTTCGGAACGTGGATAGATTCTAGTCTAACTATGATATTTACCAAAACAAACTAAATTGCTTGTGATAATCTGGACAGGCTAAGAAAATTAGCTTTAAAACGAACATTGACAAAATTTTTGCTTAAAGATACGCAACCTATGTTATATCATGTTTAAACGATTTGGCGTAATGGACTTAAAGTAGGCTGAATGCCCTCTGATATGCGTAGCTTACTAGCCCACAACTCATTTCGGATGGCAACTTTGAGATTACTATCGTTGGTGAGCAATATTCAGCAATAGCCAGCATAAAAATAATATACGCTACCTCATCCGAAAAAAATTTATTGCTAACTATTTCAAAAAAATACCAAAAAAATGAACAAACCAGAAGGACATTATTTTTTTATATGTTTGTGCCCCCCAATGCTCTCACTCTATTATCTGGGCGCTCTCTATGATTAAAAAATTACGTCTAGGTGTTGTGGGCGTTGGGCATCTTGGTGCTATCCATGCAGCAATCTATTCTCGAATGCCAAGTGTTGATTTAGTCGGTGTAGTAGACACTGATTACAAGAGAGCTGAGCAAGTAGCTTCTAGACACAACTGTGATATTTTTGAGCCAGGCTCTTCACTAGTAAACAAAGTAGATGCTGTTAGTGTTGCAGTTCCTACTACATTTCATCGCACGGTTGCTGTGCCTATTCTGTTGGATGGAATTCCAATGTTATTGGAGAAGCCTGTCGCACACAGTCTTAACGATGCACGAAAAATCGTTGAATCTGCCACTTCAAAAGGTGTAATTTTACAAATCGGACATTCGGAACGGTTTAATGCTGGAGTCATTCGCTTGACACAAGAGCTTGATGAACCTCGTTTTATAGAGGTGCATAGATTAGGCGAATTTGTGGAGCGTGTTAGCGATGTTGATGTGGTTACAGATCTGATGATTCACGATATTGATATCGTACTATCGTTGGTTTCCGCTAATTTAAAATATATTTCAGCAGTAGGCACTCCTGTAATCACCGACCATGTTGATATTGCAAATGCAAGGCTTGAGTTTGAGAACGGGGCAATAGCAAATGTTACGGCAAGCCGAGTCTCAAAGCAGACGTTCAGACGAATTCGCATATTTGGTCGTTCCTGCTACTTGGGTTTAAACTTCAAGAATCAACAAATCGATCTGATGCGCCCAGGACGAGCTCCTACTGACGGGGGGTTCTCGGAAATGGTGGCTGAAACAATAGAAGTAGATCCGCGCCCACCGTTAGATGCCGAGCTTGAACATTTTGTTCAATGCGTGAAAAAATCTAAGACACCGCTCGTTACTGGAACGGAAGGCATTCGAGCATTAGAGGTCGCACATCAAGTAAGAAAGAGAATAAGCGACTCTCTATAGTGTCCATTCGTCATACTACAGAGAAGATTGTTTTTATCATTATTACATCGTTAATCAGTCAACAGATATATTCATGCGAGAATAAAAATACAAGTTGGGAAAGCATGGAGGAATCTTACATAACACTTCAGTCTGATTCTGGCCAAATATATGAAATACTAGTGAAGCTTGCGATTAATGAGGATCAACGAAGGTTTGGTTTTCAATATGTTTGCGAACAATCAATTAATCAGTGGGGAATTTTGTTCGTATTTCCGTCTAGTGTGAGAAGAACGTTTCATATGCAAAACGTCGAAGCGCCCTTAGCCCTGGCATTTTTCAGAAAAGATGGGAAGATGATTTCACTAAAGGTTATGCGCACTGAGACCCAGGAGCGAGCTAATTATCTTTATCAGATTAGAAATAAATTTAGATATGCGTTAGAGATGAGCATTCACCAGATGATGACCTTGGGGTTAGATGAAGGCCAGTGGTTTTTAACCCTTGACTCTCGTTGGCATGCAAAACATGCCCGTTAATGCGTGAGTATTTGACCATGACAAAGATAAGTAAAACTAAAAGAGGCAATTGGAAAGCTCGACGAAACAGAGATTATTTTGCAAATCAGGCCCCACTAGCGGGATATAGATCTAGGGCAGCATGGAAGTTATTAGAAATTGATAAGAAAGATAGTCTAATTGATAAAAATGGAGTAACCATCGATCTAGGTGCTGCTCCAGGCAGTTGGTCCCAGATAGTTGGGGAAAAAATAAAAGATGAAGGTATAGTAATTGCGGTAGATGTGCTTCAAATGGAGCCTTTGGCTAATGTGACCTTTATAAGAGGCGACTTTATGGACATAAACATCCAAGCTGATATATTGGAAGCGGTAAAGTATAGAAAGGTAGACCTTGTATTGTCAGATATGGCCCCCAATTTAACTGGTGTGAGAGATTTTGATCAAATGCGTTCCATAGAATTGGCAAAAGCTGCGCGAGATTTTGCATTAAAGTGCCTTAGCCCAAGGGGCCGTTTGTTAGTAAAGTTGTTTGATGGCACCGAGACTGTAAATTTTCAACAAGAAACAAAGAGGCTGTTCGAGCGTTGTTTGGTGCGAAAGCCGACCGCCTCTCGTCCGGAAAGCGCGGAATTCTTTTTGATTGCCTGCAATCCAAGGCATGCATAAATGTTGAACTTAGTGGATTTCTCGAGATATAGTTGTTTTAAAGTCCAAAAAACTGGACAATTGGGGGTAGTGAACTGGTTATTTCATAAGCAAATAGACTTCTCGCCTTTTAATTCAAACAAAACTGTAATTTACCTGAGAAACTTATGAGCAATCTGACAAAAAATCTGATTTTGTGGTTGGTGATAGCTATGGTGCTGATGGCAGTTTTTAATAACTTTGCGCCGCAGAATTCACGTAATGATCGAGAGGTTAACTATTCAACATTTCTTGAGGAAGTTAAACAGGGCCGGATAGAAGAGGTAACAATAGAAGGCCGTGCGATAAAAGCGCGAACGTACGGAGGCGAAAGGATTGTAAGTTATTCGCCAGGTGACCCTGATCTTGTAAATGATCTACTTAAGGGCGGGGTTGCTATACGTGCAGTGAAAGAGGAAAGCCCGTCGCTTCTTATGCAGATCTTTATAAGTTGGTTCCCGTTATTATTATTGATCGGAGTATGGATTTTTTTCATGCGTCAAATGCAAGGTGGAGGAGGTCGCGGTGCACTTAGCTTTGGCAAGAGTAAGGCTAGAATGCTTACTGAAGATAAGAATAATATTACGTTTGCTGATGTAGCGGGAGTAGATGAAGCCAAAGAAGAGGTTCAGGAGTTAGTCGAATTTTTACGGGAGCCATCGCGATTCCACAAGCTTGGTGGTCGTATCCCCAGAGGTGTGTTGATGACTGGTAGCCCAGGAACAGGTAAAACATTGCTAGCAAAGGCTATAGCCGGTGAAGCTAAAGTTCCATTCTTTACTATTTCTGGTTCTGATTTTGTAGAGATGTTTGTGGGTGTGGGTGCGTCTAGAGTGCGAGATATGTTTGATCAAGCTAAAAAAAATGCGCCGTGTATAATTTTTATTGACGAGATAGATGCCGTCGGTAGGCAACGTGGAGCTGGTCTTGGCGGCGGCCATGATGAGCGTGAACAAACTCTAAATCAGTTATTGGTTGAGATGGATGGATTTGATGGGAATGAGGGGGTCATAGTGATCGCGGCAACTAACAGGCCAGACGTGCTTGATCCAGCTTTACTTCGCCCGGGCCGTTTTGATCGGCAAGTCCATGTTCCACTTCCAGATATCAGAGGTCGTGAGGCAATACTTAAGGTTCATATGCGTAAAGTACCGTTGGATAAAAATGTAGATGCACATATTATCGCCCGTGGGACACCCGGATTTTCGGGCGCTGATCTCGCTAATTTAATCAATGAGGCAGCTTTGTTTGCAGCGCGCTCTGGGCAGAAAACAGTAACAATGGAAGAGTTTGAGTTGGCCAAAGATAAAGTTTTAATGGGTGTTGAGAGAAGATCAATTGTTATGCCTGAAGAAGAGAGACTTAATACGGCGTATCATGAATCTGGCCACACTGTTGTAGCCAAAATTTTGAAAGACCAAACGGATCCTGTACATAAAGTGACAATTATTCCAAGAGGACGGGCACTTGGTGTAACTATGCAGTTACCTGAAGAAGATCGATATAGTCATAATCGCGAGCATTTACTGGCTCGTATTGCAGTTTTGATGGGAGGCCGGATAGCAGAAGAATTGTTTATGTCCCAAATGACAACCGGCGCAGCTAATGATTTCGAGACTGCAACCGAACTGGCCCAAAAAATGGTTCAACGTTGGGGTATGAGTGATCAGTTAGGGCCTAGAGTATATGGAGATAATGAATCAGAGGTTTTTCTTGGTAGAGACGTTACAACTCACCGGAATTTGAGCAATGCTACTGCAGAGCAGGTTGATGCGGAGATAACCCGAATAATAGAAGAGCAATACGGTAGAGCACGTAAAATTATTGAAGAGAATCGAGATAAAGTGGAAGTCATGACAAAAGCGCTTATAGATTGGGAAACGCTCGAATCAGACCAGATCAGTCAAATTATGGATGGGAAACAACCTAGACCGCCCGCTCCAAATAGCGAGGATTCATCTTCGACAGGCGGTGGAGATCACCCCCCTGCTTCGGGCGCTCAAGCAGAAATAAAGCCAAAGATGGATTCCCCGGCTGGTGATTCGGTTTGAGGCGATCGTTAAGGCTAAGTAAGCGTGGATTTGGTTTGTGGTAGTCGATCTCTATCATTAGATCGCGTCGCTATAATGGGCGTTTTGAACTTAACGCCTGATTCATTTTCTGATGGTGGTTGTTATCAAGACATCCTAAGCGCTATTAAACGTGCAAGGGATATGGTGGCACAAGGCGCGGATGTGATCGATGTTGGCGGTGAGTCCACTAGGCCTGGCTCAGTGCCAATAACTGCAAACGAGGAAATGCGACGTGTCATTCCGGTGATAAAAGAGTTAGCAGATGAATTGACGGTCCCTATCTCGATTGACACCTCGAAACCGGAGGTAATGGAGGCTGCTGTGCAGGCGGGCGCTGGATTGATAAATGACGTATGGGCATTAAGGACAAATGGCGCTATGGAGACAGCGCATTCTTTGGGGGTCCCTGTGTGCTTGGTTCATATGAAAGGCATGCCTATTACGATGAATCATAAGCCGATATATGAAAACATTGTCGAAGAAGTAGTAGATTTTTTAGTCGATCGGATAAAAGAGTGTTTAGAAATTGGCATTACGTCAGATCGACTCATGCTAGATCCTGGATTTGGATTTGGAAAGACCTTCGATCATAATCACAAACTCATTAAAAATATTGATAAGTTCACGCAATTGGGCTTTCCTATAGTAGTTGGGTTGTCTAGGAAGAAATTTGCAGGCTTATTAATGGGGGATTTGAGTAAGGATCGCGCTGCGTCTAGCGCGGGACTGGGTTTAATTGCAGCTCAGGGAGGCGCAAAAATGGTTCGATGTCATGACGTTTCTCTTACTCGAGACTTGATTCGTAGTTGGGAATTTTTAGAGACTTACAATCAAGACAACGGGAGTGACGCCTGTGAGTAATCAGACTGTTAAAAAGATATTTGGTACTGATGGTGTAAGGGGTCAAGTTGGAGAGCCGCCAATTACCCCTGAAACTGTACTCAAACTTGGTTGGGCAGCTGGTCGTGTGCTTGGAGGTGAGTTAGGGGGAAAAATAGTAATTGGAAAAGATACCCGTGTGTCAGGTTATCTCCTGGAGTCAGCACTAGAGGCTGGGTTATCAGCTGCTGGTATGGACATATCATTGATCGGGCCTATGCCTACTCCAGGAATTTCTTATTTAACCCGTACGGCTCGCGCTACAGCCGGGATCGTAATTAGTGCATCTCATAATCCATATCACGATAATGGCATAAAGTTTTTTTCACCGGACGGAAGTAAATTGAGAGATCACATAGAGCTTGAAATTGAAAAACTAATGCGGGGACCTATTCAGACAGTAGTTGCAAACCGTCTTGGTAAAGCTGAGCGTTTTCCGGATGCGCCTGGAAGGTATATTGAGTATTGCAAGAGCAGTGTTTCACCTAATCTATCTTTGCGTGGCCTTAAAATTGTTCTGGATTGCGCAAATGGGGCCTCTTATCATGTTGCGCCGCCTGTTTTTGAAGAGTTAGGAGCAGATGTGATAGCTATCGGAGTTGATCCGGATGGGTTTAATATCAATAGTGATTGTGGATCCACTAATCCTAAACACCTTCAACATATGGTACGAAAAACACAAGCTGACTTAGGGATTGCCCTTGATGGTGATGGAGATCGAGTAGTCATGGTTGATGAGAGATCACAACTTGTCGACGGCGACCAAATTTTGTACATAATGAGTCAAGCACGTATTCGAAATGGTAATATGTCTGGAGGGATTGTCGGAACCGCAATGACTAATTCGGGTCTAGAGCTGGCATGTAAGGAACAAAATATTCCCTTTGATCGGTCAGCTGTGGGGGACAGACATGTATACCAGCTACTAAAGCAAAATAATTGGTTATTAGGCGGAGAAACTTCTGGTCATATACTCTGTTTAGAAAAAAGTACTACCGGTGATGGAATAATAGCAGCGCTTGATGTTCTAGAGTCATTAGTTGAGAGATCTTCAACGTTATCATCTCTAACATCAGGAATGGAAAGGTTTCCACAGAGTATTGTTAATGTTTCAGTGCCTCGTAATTCAGCTTTTATTAATAACTCTATCAATAACAGCGTGGTTCAGGAAGCTGTTCGTGACACACAACGAATATTAGGTGATGGGGGACGGGTTATCTTGCGCCCTTCGGGCACTGAATCTGTAATCCGAGTTATGGTAGAAGGTCGTGATCAATCATTAGTGTCATCCCTTAGCGCCGATTTGGCTAAATTAATAGCGAATACTCAGTCCGTACCATGAGTATATTTAATAAATTTTTTCAATTATTCTGCTTTTAGCTCGAGTTCCAAGGTTAGGCCGGCTTGCTACTTAAACTTTGGATCGTTACCATCTCTTTATTAATGACTAACTTAGCTTAAGAATAACACGGTAATGCCTACGTGAAGAATGAAATTCGCCGACTGACGGTAGCAGGAAACTGGAAAATGAATGGGACCAAAGAGTTAGCTCGTGAGCTATCTGTTAAGTATAATCGGGCCTCTCCCTCATTGCAAAAACTTGATGTGATTGTATTTCCACCTGCAATTTTAATATCACAGGTAATAAATCATGTAGGTGGGTCTGGAATACACGTTGGCGGTCAGAATTTGGCAGTAGCGTCAACTGGCGCTTTTACAGGGGAAATCTCAGCATCAATGTTGGTTGATCAACAGTGTGATTTTGTTATTGTTGGGCATTCGGAGCGACGCCATCTTTTTGGAGAAGATAATTCTACAGTTGGTAAGAAGGCGAGACTTGCCTTCGACTGTGGTTTAAAGCCAGTGATCTGTGTTGGCGAGACACTTGATGAACGGGAATCTGAACAAACCATGAGTGTGATTCAGCGACAAATCCAAGCTGTCATTAACGTTGCAGGTGTAGATATATTCCCGGACAGCCTGATCGCTTATGAGCCAGTTTGGGCTATTGGAACCGGAAAAACTGCAAAACCGGAAGAGGCTCAGGAAATTCATAGTTTTTTGCGAAATATTCTTGATCAAAAGCAAATGGGCCTCGGTTCATTGACGCGTATCCTGTACGGCGGTAGTGTAAATGTTGATAATGCGTCTAAAATATTCAATGAGAAAGATATTGATGGCGGCCTTATCGGAGGCGCTTCCCTCAATGCTGATGACTTTCTCTCAATATGCGAGGTAGCATCAAAATTATGCTTATAAGTATCTTAACCGTAGTTCTACTAATCACGACTGTTTCGATTGTCGTTCTTGTGCTACTTCAGCAAGGCAAGGGTGCTGATGCTGGAGCAGCTTTTGGTGGAGGTGGATCCTCACAGTCAGTTTTTGGCAGTCGTGGGTCTGCGACCTTCCTGAGCCGAACTACAGGTATTCTTGCGTTGCTATTTTTCGTAATAACCTTAGTTTTGGCATATTTATACACGAAAGAAGGTCAGTCTGATCTTAGCGTTATAACAAATAGCGATCAGCCTCTGGTAAATCCCGAAAAGGTTGATTTAACTGATGAGGATATACCTGCTATTTTAGAGGCGCCTTCCGACGAGGGCACAGTAGGTGAGTCTGACATACCTAGTGTTCCTCAAGGTGGAGAGCAAAAATAGCAGCCCTTATCTTAAGACAGCTGCTTAATGGTTATCGGCCACGTGGTGGAATTGGTAGACACGCCGTCTTGAGGGGGCGGTGGCGCGAGCCGTCCCGGTTCGAGTCCGGGCGTGGCCACCATTGATGTAAATCGCAAATGAGGTCAACACGCAGGTCGTTTTCCAAAGTTTGGCTTGGTTTGTGACTTTAGGTCCAACATTTTCAATTTAATTGATTGACCATAATAGCTAGCGAAATTAAAATGTCGTTAACTTTTCTCTCTATCTAAATAAGACGATTTTTTTCAAAAAATGTTGGGCAACTATCTGCCTATTTTGTTATTTTTAGTGACGGCTCTTGTGTTTGGAGTTGTTGCGATATTGGCAGGTCGTTTACTTGGGCCAAACAAACCCGATTCTGCAAAGTTGTCGCCTTATGAATGTGGTTTTGAAGCATTTGAAAACAGCAGAATGAAGTTCGATGTCCGTTATTATCTTGTTGCTATACTGTTTATAATATTTGATCTGGAAATAGCGTTCCTTTTTCCATGGGCAGTAGCGTTAGATGAAGTTGGTATGTATGGATTTTTAGCTATGGCTATTTTTCTTTTCATCCTGGTTGTAGGTTTTATTTATGAATGGATGAAAGGTGCATTGGAATGGGAGTGAAATATTCATGTCTATAGAAGGCGTGTTTGAGCAAGGATGGGCTACTGCTAGGCTCGATGACCTGATCAATTGGGCGCGAACGGGATCAATGTGGCCTATGTCGTTTGGTCTGGCATGTTGTGCAGTTGAGATGATGCACGCGGGAGCATCACGCTACGATTTGGATCGTTTTGGAACTTTTTTTCGTCCTAGCCCCCGTCAATCAGATGTGATGATAGTTGCCGGGACATTAACCAATAAGATGGCGCCAGCACTACGTAAAGTTTATGACCAAATGCCTGAGCCGCGTTGGGTTATATCTATGGGATCTTGTGCAAATGGTGGAGGGTACTACCATTATTCCTATTCCGTGGTGCGAGGCTGTGATCGTATTGTCCCAGTTGATGTTTATGTGCCTGGGTGCCCGCCAACACCAGAAGCACTGCTTTACGGAGTATTGCAACTCCAAAAAAAGATTCGTCGCACGAACACAATAGCGCGTTAAATTCGGATCTAATGTTATGTGTGTTCATACTCTAAAACCCAATATCGAATTAATAGCCGAGAAATATCTTGCTGAGGTGAGTTACGATACCAATGAAATGACTTTAACTGTTTCAGTTGAGAATTTATATGAGCTGCTTTTGGAGTTGAGAGATAGTCCATCCACAAGGTTTGAGCAGTTAATTGATTTGTGCGGGGTGGATTATCTTTATTTTGGTAGAGAAGGAAGTAAGCCATGGAATGGCGCTAGGTATGCTGTTGTTTATCATTTACTTTCCGTGTCTTTCAATCAACGGGCACGTATATTGGTTTGGTTGAATGATGAAGGACTTAAGGTTCCATCTGTTTTGGATATTTGGAAGTCAGCAAACTGGTTTGAGCGAGAGGTCTTCGATCTTTTTGGAATAATCTTCGATGGGCATCCCGATTTGCGACGCATCCTGACTGATTATGGTTTTATCGGTCATCCTTTTCGAAAGGATTTCCCGCTGTCCGGCCACGTTGAGATGCGTTACGACGAAAATAAGAAGCGTGTAGTTTATGAGCCGGTCACTATTGAGCCCAGAGTAACTGTACCACGCATAATCCGCGAAGAGGGATACGGTGACAGAGATTCGTAATTACACAATGAATTTTGGACCTCAGCATCCAGCAGCGCACGGAGTTCTTCGCGTAGTGATGGAAATGAATGGTGAAGTCATCGAACGTTTAGATCCTCACATCGGGCTACTACATCGCGGCACTGAAAAACTTGCGGAAAGCAAGCCGTTCAATCACAGTATCGGTTATATGGACCGATTGGACTATGTATCCATGATGTGTAATGAGCATGCTTATGTTTTGGCGATCGAAAAGTTACTTGGGGTTCAACCACCCATCCGAGCTAAGTATATCCGTGTTTTATTTGATGAAATAACTCGAATTTTAAATCATCTGATGTGGATAGGAGCCCATGGCCTCGATATTGGCGCCATGGCACTATTCCTATATGCATTTCGGGAAAGAGAAGATCTGCTTGATTGTTATGAGGCTGTTTCAGGTGCGCGAATGCATGCGACCTACTATCGACCAGGGGGTGTTTATCGTGACCTACCACAGGAAATGCCGAAGTATGAGTCTAGCAGAAGGAAAGACAAAAAAAAGACTGCAGAAAAAAACCGCAACCGCGACGGATCTTTACTAGATTTCCTATGGGCATTCACAGAGTCTTTTCCCAATAAAATTGATGAGTATGAGACTCTATTGACAGATAATCGAATTTGGAAGCAACGGACAGTCGATATAGGTATCGTTAGCCCAGAGGATGCACTTCAGTATGGTTTTACAGGACCAATGTTACGAGGTTCTGGTATTGAGTGGGATTTGCGTAAGAAGGAGCCTTATGAGGTATACAATGAACTGGAATTCAATGTTCCCGTAGGGACCACCGGAGATTGTTATGATCGCTATTTGGTTCGTGTTGAAGAAATGCGACAATCAAACTCTATTGTGCAGCAGTGTATTCAGTGGCTCCGTAAAAATCATGGACCGGTCATGTTGGATAATCCTAAATTAGTACCACCTGCCCGAACCGAAATGAAAGAAGATATGGAGTCAATGATCCATCATTTCAAATTATTCACAGAAGGATACCGTGTACCAATTGGACAGACATACCAAGCGGTTGAGGCACCTAAAGGAGAGTTTGGAATTTACCTCATATCAGATGGTGCTAACAAACCTTATAGAGTGAAAATACGCGCCCCAGGTTTCGCTCATCTAGCGTCGCTCGATGATATGTGTAGAGGCCACATGCTAGCGGATATGGTGGCAATAATAGGTACTCAGGATATTGTGTTTGGGGAGATTGACAGGTGACTTCTAAGAAAATAACGCCTGAGTTCAATCTATCACAGAAACTGCAAGACAAAATTGATAAAGAAGCTGCAAAATATCCGACTAGAAGAGCAGCAGTAAAATCGGCGTTGCGTTATTGCCAAGAAGAATCCGGATGGATTACGCCCAATGTTGTAGTAGCTGTAGCCAATTTTTTAGATATGGAGCCCATTGAAGTTTATGAGGTAGCAACGTTCTACGATATGTTTTATACAGAACCGGTTGGGCGTCACCGTATTCGAGTTTGCACAAATGTTTCATGCATGCTGAGAGGGGCGCATAAAATTGTTGAGCATCTTCGACAACGACTAGGCATCAATTTTGGCGAGACATCGGATGACGGGAAGGTCACGCTATTTGAGGCGGAATGCCTTGGCGCATGTGGAGGTGCTCCAATGTTACTTTGCGGCGATGATTATTTTGAGAATTTGACCATAGAAAAGCTAGATTGCATTCTGGAGCAATTGGACTAAACGGTTATGGGTATTTGTTACGTTTGTCTTCCAAAGCCAGATTTGAAAGATCCATGGGAGTTTTCAGTTTATCAAAAACACTATGGCTATTCGGTTTGGCGGGACATACTCCGAAATAAACCAGACCCCAAGGGACTTATTGAGCAGATAAAGTCATCAGGCCTGAGAGGAAGAGGTGGTGCTGGCTTTCCTTCGGGTCTTAAGTTTAGTTTTATGCCAAAAGATACTCCTGGCCAGAAATACATAGTATGCAATTCAGATGAAAGTGAACCGGGAACCTTTAAAGATCGAGATATTTTGAGGTTAAATCCACACCAGTTGATCGAAGGCATGGCTATCGCTAGTTATGTTACAGGTTCTACCGTTGCTTACAACTATATTCGGGGTGAGTTCCATGAATCTTGGGTCCGATTTGAAAATGCGCTACAAGAAGCTCGAGATGCCGGATTAATTGGTAAAAATCTTCAACATTCTGGTATAGATGTTGAAATTTACAGTCAACGTGGTGCCGGTGCATATATTTGTGGCGAAGAAACAGGACTTCTTGAGTCGCTTGAAGGAAAAAAAGGGCTTCCGAGGTTTAAGCCACCTTTTCCAGCCCAAGTTGGCGCGTTTGGCCGTCCAACTACTGTTAACAATACAGAGACTCTTGCATCGCTCCCACCAATTCTCCGGAATGGCCCGGAGTGGTTTAATAATTTAGGCAAAGAGGGGAGTGGCGGAGTAAAAATTTTCTCCGTTTCAGGGCATGTCCAGAAGCCTGGCAATTATGAAGTCACATTAGGCACTCAGTTTCGCGAACTACTTGAGCTAGCGGGTGGTCTGCTTCCAGACAGGAAGCTAAAAGCTGTAATCCCAGGAGGATCATCGATGCCAGTGTTACCTGCTGACAAGATAATAGATTGTTCCATGGATTATTCTTCTCTTCAAGATGCGGGCTCGATGATTGGATCTGGAGGCGTTATTGTGATGGACGATAGTGCATGTATGGTATCAGTCTTAGAGCGCATCGCGTATTTTTATTACATTGAATCATGTGGCCAATGTACTCCGTGTCGTGAGGGTACAGGTTGGGTGTATAGGACAATCCAACGTATCCGAAAAGGAAAAGGTCGCGAAAGTGATCTTGAATTACTTGACAATATTGCAGCACGAATTGAAGGAAGAACAATTTGCGCGTTAGGTGATGCCGCTGCGTGGCCAGTTCAGAGTTTCTTAAAATACTTCCGACCTGAATTTGAATCAATAATTAAAAATCAAAAAGCTGCGTAATGCTTAATCGTATCTTGTGAGCAAAGTAGAAATAACAATAGATGGTAAGAAACTCGAGGCTGAAGAGGAGTCGATGATCATTGAGATCGCAGACGCAGCAGGTATTTACATACCCCGATTTTGTTATCATGAGAAATTGTCAATTGCAGCCAACTGTCGAATGTGCTTGGTGGAAGTCGACGGTGCCTCAAAACCATTGCCTGCATGCGCAACGCCAGTGACTTCAGAAATGGTTGTTAAAACATCCTCAAAAGTAGCTGTCGAAGCTCAAAAAGGGACGATGGAATTTCTTTTGATTAATCATCCGTTGGATTGCCCGGTATGTGATCAAGGGGGAGAGTGCCCATTGCAAGATCAAGCGCTTGGCTATGGTAGCGGAGGATCCCGTTTCGAAGAGAACAAAAGAGCTGTAAAAAATCTTGAAATTGGGCCATTAATTGAAACTGAAATGACACGTTGTATTCATTGCACTCGTTGTGTACGGTTTGGTCAGGAAATTGCTGGAGAAGGTGAGTTTGGCGCCACTGGACGCGGCGAGCATATGACAATTACAACCTTTATGGGAAAAAGTGTCGACAGTGAGGTTTCTGGAAATGTTATTGACCTGTGCCCTGTTGGAGCATTGACCTCCAAACCATACAGGTTTACCGCGAGAGCGTGGGAAATGAATAGTACTTTCTCTATCAGTCCACATGATGCTTTAGGGTCCAATCTAATCATACAAACTCTCGGGGACGAAGTGAAAAGAGTCCTGCCAAAGACTAATGAGTCTGTGAATGAATGTTGGCTTTCGGACCGAGATCGATTTAGTTACGAAGCTCTTAATACTTCTGATCGATTAATTAATCCTTTAATCAGAAAAGAGGGACACATGGAGGAGTGTAGTTGGGAAGATGCTTTGGAGGTTTCGGCGAACCGACTCCGAGATATCATAAAAAATAGTGGAAGCAATTCATTAGGCGGGCTTTGTTCTCCGACTGCTACTTTAGAAGAATTTTATTTGTTTCAAAAATTATTAAGGGGATTAGGCTCTAATAACGTAGACCATAGATTGAGGCAATTAGATTTTAGGGACGATGTGCTCGCCCCAATATACCCAATAAGCGGAGTCAATATCTCAGACATTCAAAAGTTGTCGGGTGTTTTAATTGTTGGATCTAATATCAGGAAGGAATTACCTTTACTAGCATTGAGACTACGTCATTCATCCAAAAATGATGGACGCATTGCGACTCTAAACCCCGTCTTGTTTGATAATAATTTTGACACAACAACTGAATGGGTTGTGGAGCCGAAAAAAATGGCTTCTGCGTTTGCTGCGATAGCTCGCATGCTAGCTAAATCCCTGTCTTTAGAAACTCCAGAAGAGCTAGAAAGTTACCCGAGTACTTCACAGGATTTAAAATATGCTGAAGATATTGCACAATCCATGACGGCTACTAATGGTCCAAAACTTCTAATAATCGGACAACTTGCAAGCCGGCTTCCAGTGGCTGCAGAAATTAGATCAATAGCACGATGGATAGGTCACTATTGCGATATTCATATAGCCATACTTCCGGATGCAAATAGTGCGGCAGGGTGGATCGCGGGATGCATTCCTCATCGGCAGGTTAATGGTGGGCCCATAACACAACCAGGATTGAATACCATTGACATGACTAGATCGTCTTTGAGCGCACTCCTATTATTTGGATTTGAACCGATGCTAGATTATGCATCGCCTACTTCTCTAGCGAAGACACTACATGAGGCTGATTTTGTCCTTAATTTCTCGATGTTTCGATCAGCTATCCCGAGTTCAGCGAATGTTGTTTTACCTTTAGCTCCTTTTACTGAAAATTCAGGTAGTTTTCTTAATCTAGAAGGTCGGCTTCAATTCTCAGAAGCAGCAATTGCTCCAAAGGGGTTAGCCCGACCGGGTTGGAAAATATTACGCGTTCTTGGAAATATGCTTGATTTGAAAGGTTTTGAATATGTTTCTGTGGATGAGGTCTCTAATGAGGTGACTATCCCAAAAAATGTGAAACTTCACCGAGCTCAGCCTTCAATACCGATTGTCGAAAAGAAAAAAATATCTAATGGCGCAGATGACCCAGTAGAAACTTTAGAGTGTATTTTTGATATTCCCATCTATTCAACAGATCCTATAGTTCGTAGAGCGCATTCGTTACAAAATACGCGTGACAATTTTAGAAGTGCTGCTTATCTTCATCCAAACAAAATGGTGCAACTTGGAATTAATTCCGGCACAGTAGTGACCGTTCATTCCAAAGAAGGTTCAATTCGTTTGCCGGTGGAACCCGATGAACGAATACTTCACACTTGCGTGTATATTCCAACGGCTCGCCCCGAGACTGCGATGTTGAGTGGATCAGAAAGAATATGGCTAGAAATCGGCAACTAATATGATTGACGACTTAATTGCTTTGTGGGTAGCTCTACCGATCATCATACAGATAGGATTTAAAATTGTATGCATCATAGTCCCTTTACTTGTGGCTGTTTTGTACTACACCTATGCTGAGCGAAAGGTACTTGCCTACATGCACGTTCGTATCGGTCCTAATAGAGTAGGGCCAAAAGGGTTGCTACAGCCAATTGCTGACGTTCTTAAATTACTCTTTAAGGAAATAGTCATTCCAAGTAACGCAGATAGGTATCTTTTCCTGATAGCGCCGATGTTAGCAGTAATACCAGCTTTTGCTGCCTGGGCAGTCATTCCGTTTACTAATACATTGGTGCTTGCAGATATTGATGCTGGGTTGTTATATGTGCTAGCTATGACTTCATTAGGTGTTTATGGAGTGATTATTGCTGGATGGGCTTCCAATTCAAAGTATGCATTTTTTGGAGCAATGCGTGCCGCTGCGCAAATTGTATCTTATGAAATAGCAATGGGTTTTGCGCTAGTGGGGGTTCTTATGGTTGCAGGTACATTGAATATTAGAGAAATTGTCTTAGCCCAATCTGGTGGTATTCATCAGTGGTATTTCATTCCATTGCTTCCCCTACTTATTGTCTATTTAGTATCAGGTGTGGCCGAAACTAACCGATCGCCGTTTGATGTAACGGAAGGGGAATCGGAAATTGTGGCCGGCCCCCACGTTGAATATGGAGGAATGGGATTCGCATTATTCTTTTTGGCCGAATATGCAAATATGATTTTGATTTCTGCACTTACCGTCCTTCTTTTTTTAGGAGGTTGGCATCCAATTCTTCCCATCGCGCCATTTACATGGATACCGAGTGTTATATGGTTTGGAGGGAAACTCGCAGTAATAGCCTTTCTGTTTCTTTGGTTTCGCGCAACTTTTCCACGTTACCGATATGACCAAATCATGCGCCTTGGATGGAAAGTGTTTATTCCGGTGACACTTATTTGGATTGTGTTGATTGGCGCTGTAAGATTTTTTACACCATTTGGATTTGTTTTTCGATAAGAATTTATATGAATCGACTTAGAGATATTTTTCGCAGTTGGTTTCTGGTTGAATTACTCAGGGGCTTAGCTACCACGAGTCGATATCTTTTTAAGCGTAAGATCACCATTCAGTATCCAGAAGAAAAAACACCAAAATCCCCAAGATTCCGAGGTTTGCATGCACTTAGACGTTATAGCAACGGCGAGGAACGTTGTATTGCATGTAAGTTATGCGAAGCAGTTTGTCCAGCATTGGCAATAACTATTGAATCAGAAGAAAGAGAAGATAAGACGAGACGAACGACTCGCTATGATATTGATCTTTTTAAATGCGTGTATTGTGGGTTTTGTGAGGAGGCGTGTCCGGTTGACTCAATTGTCTTGACTGATATACATGAATTTCATTTTGAGCAACGCCAAGGGCATATTATTTCAAAAGAAGAGCTATTAGAAATTGGCGATCGTTATGAAAGCAAAATTGCGTCAGACCGTAAACTCGATGCACCATATAGATAGGAATAGAAGAGGAAAAAACTAGATTATGTCTTTTCTGCAAATCTCATTTTATTTCTTTTCCCTCATAATGGTGGTTGCTGCAATACGAGTCGTGACTGTGCGTAATCCAGTTAAAGCCGCGCTATACCTAGTTTTAACCTTCTTTAGCGGTGCTTGTATTTGGATAACATTAGAAGCCGAATTTTTGGCAATTGTTTTGGTATTGGTTTACGTTGGGGCAGTGATGGTGCTGTTTCTGTTCGTAGTAATGATGTTAGATATTGATCTTGAGCAAATGCGGGAAGGATTTAATCGATTTCTACCACTAAGTCTAATTGTTGGAATTATTATGATAGTAGAGTTGGGCGTTGTAATGTTGTCTGATAAGTTTAGCCTAGAAACTACGCCCCGTCCTAGTGGTCACACTCCCGAATACTCCAACACTAGGGAGCTCGGGCAGGTACTTTATACTGATTACGTTTATGCTTTTGAGCTTGCCGCGATCTTGCTATTAGTTGCAATTGTCGCAGCAATAGCCTTGACACTGCGGAGACGGCCTAAAACTCTGCATCAATCTCCGTCTAAACAGATTAAGGTTAAAAAAGAGGAAAGGCTACGCGTTGTAAGCATTAAATCGGAAAAATATAGAGAGACGAGCCAAAGGGACAAATAATGATACCATTGTCACATTATTTATTTCTTGGCGCTATCCTTTTTTCTATTGGGATTGTAGGTATTGTTTTAAATAGACGTAACTTGGTAGTAATGTTGATGGCGATAGAGTTAATTTTATTGGCTATCAATTTGAATTTTGTATCCTTCTCGTTCTACTTGGAAGACCTCTCTGGGCAAGTATTTGTTCTTTTCATCTTGACGGTAGCGGCAGCGGAATCTGCGATTGGTCTAGCAATTTTGATCGTAGTGTTTCGAAATAGGCGCACGATCGATGTCCAAGAACTAGACCGCTTACAAGGGTAGGAGCGAAACATTGATGGAGTCTATATATATTGCGATACCAATGTTATGTTTACTAGCTTCTTTGTGTGTTGGAATATTTAGCCAAATCATTGGACGTTCGGGGGCTCGTAATATCACAATTCTTGCTGTAGCAATATCGTGTGCACTATCAGTGGTGGTCGCAATAGATGTAACAAACGGCTCCACGTTTGATGGTCCAATATATACATGGGCAGTCAGTGACGGGATAAGTTTTCAGATTGGATTTCTCATCGACGAATTAAGTGCACTAATGATGGTAGTAGTCACATTTGTGTCCTTGATAGTACACATTTACACGATTGGTTACATGCGTGAAGACCCTGGCTACAGTCGTTTCTTTAGCTACATATCTCTTTTTACATTTGCCATGCTTGTCTTGGTAATGTCAAATAATTTTTTGCAGTTGTTTTTCGGATGGGAGGCAGTCGGGTTGGTATCTTATCTCTTGATTGGTTTTTGGTACGATCGTGGAACAGCCACTTTTGCAAGCTTGAAGGCATTCTTGGTCAACCGGGTCGGAGACATGGGGTTCCTACTAGGAATTGCAGCTATAGTGTGGGTTTTTGGCTCTCTTGATTACACCACAGTTTTTTCTAGCGCTTCCTACTATAGTGAGGCTCACACAGTAGGGGTATTCGGCAATAAATGGAGTTGGATGACCATAATTTGTTTACTACTATTTGTGGGAGCTATGGGCAAATCTGCTCAGGTACCTCTGCACATTTGGCTACCAGACTCTATGGAAGGGCCAACCCCTATTTCAGCCTTAATACATGCCGCAACCATGGTAACTGCTGGAATTTTTATGGTGGCAAGAATGTCTCCATTGTTTGAACACTCAGAAACAGCTTTGACGGTAGTAATGGTGATTGGGGCTTTCACAGCCGTATCAATGGCGCTTATCGCATTAGTGCAAAACGATATAAAAAGAGTCGTAGCGTACTCAACCTTATCCCAGCTTGGTTACATGACAGTAGCTCTGGGTGTTTCAGCCTATTCCGTCGCAATATTTCATTTAACAACCCATGCGTTTTTTAAAGCATTGCTTTTTCTGTGTGCCGGATCTGTTATTGTCGCGTTGCATCACGAACAGGATATGCGTCGAATGGGTGCTCTATGGAAACGAATGCCAATTACTTATGTAACTACATTGATTGGGTCACTTGCATTAGTTGGAATCCCGCCTTTTGCTGGCTTTTTTTCTAAAGATGCCATCATAGAATCTGTACGGGCTTCGCAAAGGGCAGGAGCAAACTTTGCATATCTGTGTGTACTTATAGGGGTATTTTTGACTGCCCTATACTCGTTTCGGCTAATTTTTAAAGTATTTCATGGCCGAAATCTGGATAGCAATAGTCATAAAAGTGATGTACGCGAACCTTCTCGAACTATTACGATACCGCTGATAATTTTATCTATACCTTCAACTTTGGCCGGTATAATGTTAATAGACTATATAGCAGAGGATGTTCTTTTTGGTCGCTCGATCGCAACCAGTAATGCCCATGGGCCTGAGGTTCACGATCGATTTTATATGTTGTCACATTTCTTGTACTCCATGCCTTTTTGGTTAGCTTTAACGGGCATTTTCATAGCGTGGGTTTTTTATATCAAAAGACCAGATTGGCTAGCGTCTTTTTCTGGAAAATTATCGATTATTCATCGAGTTTTACTACATAAATACGGCTTTGACTACATCTATGAGCGTTTTGCTGTTTGGGTTGGCATAACTGTCGGCAAAAGTTTTTTCAGATATGCCGATCGTTTAATTATTGATGACGGCATGGTCAATGGGGCTGCTAGGTTAATTACAAGGTTGGCAGGGAAATGTCGATCACTACAAACAGGGTATGTTTATCACTACGCTTTTTCCATGATTATCGGGCTCGTAGCCCTAATGGCGTGGTTGTTTGTGTATTAATCAATAAAAAAGAAAAAAAGTGTTTGAGAATCAGCTATTAAGTTTCCTAATTTGGTTTCCTGTGCTAAGTGGGAGCCTAGTCCTTACTCTAGGGAGCAAACTTAGTGAACCAATTATTAAATTAACAGCACTTTTTTTATCTATTGTGTCTTTTTTGGCTTCTATCTTTTTATATATAAATTTTGACAAAGCGGTTGTAGGGATGCAATTTGTAGAAAGAAGCCCTTGGATCGAAGCGTTCAGTATTGAGTATTACTTAGGCATTGATGGAATATCGATTTTATTTATTTTGCTAACTACCTTTCTCACAGGAATTGTGATTATTGCAGGATGGCAATCGATAAAGGAACGTATAGCGCAATATATGGCGGCATTTCTAATAATGGAAGGCTTGATGATTGGCGTATTTTGCGCACTTGATGCAATACTCTTTTATTTATTTTGGGAGGCTATGCTTATACCAATGTATTTGATTATTGGTATATGGGGTGGGCCAAATCGGGTGTATGCAGCGGTAAAGTTTTTTCTATACACTTTGATCGGATCTCTTTTGATGTTAGTAGCTTTCATATACTTGCATTTCGCTGCAGGCAATACCTTTGATCTGCTCAAGTTTCATGTTGTAGGCCTTGAAAAAACAACGCAGATTATTCTATTTTTTGCATTTCTTTCTGCTTTCGCAGTCAAGATACCTATGGTACCAGTACATACCTGGTTACCAGATGCTCATGTGGAAGCGCCTACCGGGGGATCGGTAATTTTAGCAGCTATCATGTTAAAAATGGGCGCATATGGATTCCTTAGAATAGCTTTACCAACACTTCCTGACGCATCCCAAGAGTTAGCTAGTTTGATGATTGTTTTATCCTTGATTGCCGTGATTTATATAGCATTTATTGCTTTAATCCAACAAGATATGAAAAAGCTGATCGCCTACTCATCTATCTCGCATATGGGATTTGTCACTCTTGGTATTTTTATCTTTAGCGAGCAAGCAATGGAAGGCGCCATCGTCCAAATGATATCGCATGGGTTTGTATCGGGCGCACTGTTTCTCTGTGTTGGCGTTCTTTACGACAGGCTGCATTCTAGAGAGATTTCGGATTACGGAGGTATTGCTACTGCTATGCCAAGATTTTCAATCTTTTTTGTACTTTTTGCATTGGCAAATGCCGGATTACCTGGAACTTCAGGTTTCGTCGGTGAGTTCCTTGTAATTCTTGCTACATTTAAGGTAAATGCTTGGTATGCGGTCGCTGCTGCAACAACACTAGTATTAGGGGCCGCATACACCTTGTGGATGGTTAAACGTGTCGTTTTTGGAGCAATTACGCGAAATGAAGTTGCGGCGCTTGGAGATATCAGGACAAGAGAAACACTGTTTTTGATGTGTTTAGCAATTTTTGTAATTTTGATTGGTGTATGGCCGGCGCCAATGCTCGACGTTATGCATGCTTCCGTCAACCAACTTATTGAACAAGCAAGTTCCTCTAAATTATGAGCCAAGGTGTAGATATAAACATGTTGATCATTCTTCCAGAATTATTTCTAGGAGTAATGGCTTGTGTTGTCTTAATAGTAGGTAGCATCACTAAACTAAAACAAACAAATTTAAGTTTTACCTTAACGTTGTCCGCGCTATCTATGAGTGCGATCTCAATTATTCTCTTCAGCAGTAACGAGTCCGCTAGCGCTTTTCATGGGCTAGTCGTAAAAGATGGCCTTTCAGATATCGCAAAATTTATGATATGTGTACTTGTTATTCTGATTTTAGCTTATGGGTATCGATATTTTAAAGAAACTGATCTTTATGGGAGCGAACTATTTACACTTATATTGCTCGGAACGTTAGGAATGATGGTTATGGTGTCGTCAACTCACTTGATAAGCCTTTATCTTGGTCTAGAGTTAATGGCGTTATCTCTGTACGCTTTAATAGCGTTACGTAGTAAATCTATAGAATCAACTGAGTCAGCAATGAAATATTTTGTATTGGGTGCGCTAGCATCAGGCATTTTATTGTATGGAATTTCTTTTATCTATGGAACTGTTGGTAGTCTGGACTTAGAGAGCATAACCCGATTGATGACTGAGGAATCTAATAGAGATCTCGCACAAATTTTCGCATTGATTATGATTCTCGTTGGATTATTATTTAAATTTGGAGTATTTCCGTTTCATATGTGGGTGCCAGATGTTTACCAGGGGTCGGCAACTCCTATTACAGCGCTTGTGGCTAGCGTGACTAAAATAGCAGCCCTTGTTATTTTTTTACGTTTAATAGCTATTAGTTTTGAATCATTTCTGGATGTTTGGCAGGGAATGTTAATTGTTGTCGCATTACTGTCCATCGCATTTGGCAACTTAGTTGCAATTGCGCAGAGAAATATAAAAAGGATGTTAGCGTACTCAACAATTTCACATATGGGATTTGTATTGTTAGGTATCTTAACGGGCGATGAGAATGGCCAATCTGCAGCACTACTTTATGTATTGATTTATGCTAGCATTAGTATAGGAGTCTTTGGCTGTATTCTTTTTTTAGCATCCAAAGGATTTGAGGCAGATAACTTAGATGATTACCGAGGTCTAAGTGAGAGGGATCCATGGTTAGCATTCTTGCTTTTACTATTTATGTTCTCGCTTGCTGGTGTTCCTCCTACTATTGGATTTTACGCAAAATTATCAATATTGCAGGCACTAATTGGTTCTGGATTGGTGTGGATTGCAATACCATCTGTAATTTTTACGGTTGTTGGAGCATTTTATTATCTTCGCGTCGTAAAACTGATCTATTTCGATAGATCTGATGCGCTAGGGCATAACAAATCTTACGCTCGGATATTTGATGTTCGGACAATTCTAATTCTTAATGGATTTTTAACCATTGGAATAATGCCTTGGGCTGGCTCTATTTTGATAATCTGTCAAAATGCGATAAGGTCTATCAACTAACAAAAGTTTTAATAATTTACGCCACCTATTAGAATTATTTATACTGTTCTTCCCTTAAAATTGATAGCCCAAAAGACCCTCTGAGTGATGGTGTCGTGGTAAAATATTGGTCTTAGAGATTTATCATTAATTTTGTCATCAAGGTGTTTTTCTGGAACGTTAACAGACCACCAACTTGGTGGCATATCTTTTTTTACGGTCACGTATGAATGATATAGCGAAAGAAACTATTTCAGCCAATTTAGAGGAGGAGATGCGTCGATCCTACCTTGATTACGCCATGAGTGTAATTATTGGTCGAGCGTTACCTGATGCCAGGGATGGGCTAAAACCAGTTCATCGTCGGATACTTTTCGCTATGGCGCAACTTGGAAATGACTGGAATAAGCCTCATAAAAAATCTGCACGGATCGTAGGAGAAGTAATCGGTAAATATCATCCGCATGGAGAAAGTTCTATCTATGATGCCTTAGTAAGGATGGCTCAGAATTTTTCTTTGCGTTATCCACTTGTTGATGGTCAGGGTAATTTTGGATCTGTCGATGGTGATGCTCCTGCAGCTATGCGGTATACCGAAGTGCGTCTTGCTCGAATTGCTCATGAGCTAATTGAAGATATTGACAAAGAAACCGTAGATTTTGGCCCTAATTATGATGAAACTGAGATACAGCCATTAGTTCTCCCAACACGCATACCTAATTTGCTTGTGAACGGATCCGCAGGCATCGCGGTAGGTATGGCAACTAATATCCCACCTCATAATTTAAATGAAATTATTAATGGTTGTTTGGCTTTGATTGAAGATGCTGACTTAACAATAGAAGAATTGGTAAAGATCATTCCCGGGCCAGATTTTCCAACTAGCGGTATTATTTTTGGAGCAAGAGGCATCACCGAAGCCTACTCAACTGGAAGAGGAAGGATACATGTTCGAGCACGTGTTTCAATAGAGCAACAGGAAGGTAAAGATAAAGCAAGTCTAATAGTAACAGAGCTCCCTTACCAGGTGAACAAAGCACGGTTACTCGAAAAAATTGCCGAACTAGTTCGCGCTAAACGATTAGATGGAATAACTGGTTTACGAGATGAATCGGATAAAAAAGGAATGCGTATGGTCATCCAATTACGCAAAGGTGAAATCCCAGAAATAGTTCTTAATAATCTATATAAACACACACAGTTGCAGATTGTATTTGGGATGAATCTTGTAGCATTATCTAATAATCAACCGCGATTATTCAGCCTTAAGGAGCTGTTATCAGAATTTGTAAGGCATCGTCGTGAGGTGATCACCAGGCGAACCATTTACCAACTGAATAAAGCAAGAAACAGAGCCCATATATTAGAGGGGTTAGCGGTGGCTCTTTCTAACATTGATGTCATAATCGAACGCATTAAAACAGCTGATAGTCCTGCTACGGCGCGCACACGACTAAAATCTGAAGTATGGCATTCCGTGACTGTCAGTGCTATGCTCACTGAGCTCGGTTCTGATCTGTCCAGTCCAGAAAATGCAGAACCAGGCACAGGATTATCAGCTAAAGGGTACCGTCTTTCTACAATTCAAGCCCAGGCAATTTTAGATCTTCGATTACATCGATTAACCGGCCTAGAGCAAGATAAAATACGTGAGGAGTACGGTGAGATCCTAGAACAGATTAGTGAATTACTAAATATTCTGGAAAATCATCAACGGTTGATGAGCATTGTACGGGATGAGTTGATTGAAATTCAAAAAAAATATGGTGATTTGCGTAAGACAGAGATTAGCGAAGGTATTTATGATTTACAAGATGAAGATTTAATTACGCCCACAGACATGGTAGTCACATTATCCTACGGAGGATATGCAAAAGCTCAACCCGTCGCTGACTATCAATCTCAACACCGCGGTGGAAAAGGTAGAATTGCTACTCGAAATAAGGATGAAGATTTTGTACGTACAATGTTTGTGGCAAATACACATGACACGATTCTTTGTTTCTCTAATGCTGGAAAAGTGTACTGGATAAAGGTTTATCAATTGCCACAAGCTGGTCGCCATGCGAGAGGCAAACCACTAATTAATTTGTTACAGCTAGATGAAAACGAAAGAATAACAGCATTCTTGCGACTAGGCGAATATACCGATGGGCATTTTATTTTTATGGCTACCCAGAACGGCACTGTAAAAAAATGTCCGGTATCTAGCTTTTCTCGGCCTCGTTCAGTTGGTTTACGAGCTATAGAATTGGCAGAAGGGGACGAATTAGTAGCAGCAAATTTAACAACGGGGTCTAGCGAAGTCATGTTGTTTGGATCCAGTGGAAAAGCAATTCGTTTCAATGAAACTGATGTGAGAAGTATGGGGCGCACGGCACGTGGCGTGAGGGGCATGACTGTAAAGACAGGAGAGACGGTAATTTCATTATTGACAGTTAATAATAGCCTATCGAATGACGTTTATGTACTGGTAGCAACGTCTAATGGCTATGGGAAAAGAACAAGTTTGATTGAATTTCCTATTAGAAAACGTGGTGGCCAAGGAGTTATTGCAATCAGAGGCAGCGTCCGAAACGGATCAGCTATTGGAGCGGAACTAGTAAGTCGGGAAGGAGAAATAGTTTTAATTTCGAACGTTGGTCGCTTGGTCCGAACGCTAGTTTCTGAAATCTCAACTCAATCTAGGAATACCCAGGGTGTCAAGTTGGTAGGCCTTGATGGTGACGAGAGTTTAGTTAGTTTACGTTGTGTTAGTGAGACTGATTCCGAGCTGAAATTAACATCGTGACAACATATTCTTAGGGAACCATAGTTTTGGGTAAAGAAGAAATCGAAAAGTTACGCAATCGTATTGATAAGCTAGATAACGAGGTATTGCTTCTTATCAATAAACGGGTTGGCTTAGCAAAAACAATTGGTATGGCTAAAAAGCAGTCGGATAACAAAACAATATATCGGCCCGATCGGGAAGCTCAAATAATCAAAAGTCTTATAGGAATTAATGAGGGCCCATTATCTGCTACTCAAGTTCAGAATATCTTTCGTGAGATAATTTCGATATCGCGAGCGGCGGAAGCTCCTCTGCAGATTAGCTTCTTAGGACCCGAAGGAACATATTCAGAATTAGCGGTGCGCAAACATTTTGGCACGGAGGTCAATCAAATCTTCTGCACTACCATCGAAGAGGTGTTTAGTGCTGTTGAAAAAGATCAAGCAAAGATTGGAGTAGTTCCTGTCGAAAATTCAACAGAGGGTGGAGTGAGCAACACTTTAAATTGTTTAATTACAACTACCCTATCGATTGTAGGGGAGGTTGTTCTTCGTATTGATCATGCTTTACTGGGACGATCGTCAAGTATAAATGATGTCGACACAGTCTTTGCACATCAGCAAGCTCTTGCACAGTGCAGCCACTGGTTGAATCATCATGCTCCACAAGCTCACCGGATCGCAGTGTCTAGTAATGCAGAAGCTGCCCGCCGAGTAGGCACTACGAATAATAGCGCTGCGATAGCAAGTGAAGCGGCAGCAGAAATTTACGGGCTTCCAATAATCGCGCAAAATATCCAGGATGAGAATCAGAATAGCACCCGATTTTTAATCATATCGAAAGAGCAGGTTGAAAGTAGCAGTTCAGATAAAATCAGCTTGTTGCTTTCGAGCCATAACCAGGCTGGTTCTTTGCACCGACTCCTTGCTCCACTTTCAGATAATGGAATAAGCATGACTCGTATCGAATCTAGACCTTCCAGAGTAGGCCTCTGGGAGTATATTTTCTTCATTGATATCGATGGTAAATTAAGTGACGTAAATGTTGGCATTGCGCTAGATACTATTGAGAAAGAAGCTGCTTTATTTAAAATACTAGGATGCTATCCCCGGGCAATATAGTAGAAATTGAACAATGTCTTTTGACCCACTGTCTCTAGCAATTCCAGGAGTTCGTTCGTTAAGACCTTACCAACCGGGTAAGGATATGGGTCAAATTCAACGAGAGTTAGGCCTATCGGATGTAATTAAATTAGCGTCTAATGAAAATCCGCGAGCAGCAAAACTGGATGTTTGGAACTCTATTCAGGATATTATCCCAACAATATCACGCTACCCTGACGGTGGAGGTCAACAGTTAAAAATAAAAATAGCAAAAAAATTAAATGTGCGCCCGTCACAGATCACGCTGGGTAATGGTTCAAATGATGTATTAGAAATGGTGGGCAAATGTTTTGTTCAAAGCCAGAATAAAATCATAATATCTCAGCATGCATTTCTGGTGTACGGATTGATTGCCACATCTTTGGGCGCTAAATTAAGTGTCGTCCCGGCAATCAATTGGAGCCATGATTTAAAGGGAATGCAAGATTCTATTGATCAAGACACTCGAGTGATTTTTATAGCAAACCCAAATAATCCAACAGGCACCTGGGTACCGAAAAATGATTTGGAAAAGTTTCTTGCCTCGATTCCAGATCATGTATTGATTGTTTTGGATGAAGCATATTTTGAGTATGTGCGAGAAGAAAGGTACCCTAATGGAATCGAACTACTAGAAAATTATCCTAATCTCATCATTACCCGTACTTTTTCAAAAATATATGGTTTAGCAGGATTACGGGTCGGATACAGTATTTCCTCCCCTGAAATTGCTGAAATTCTTAACCGAATTAGACAGCCTTTTAACGTTAATTCATTCGGTTACGCAGCAGCTATGGCGGTCCTAGAGAATGAAATGTTCGTGCAGGAAAGTTGTGACCTAAATCAACGTGAGATGGCGAAAATAACCCAAGAATTGAAGATACTCAATCTATCCTGGATTCCTTCAGTAGCTAATTTCATAGCTATAGATTTGCAGCGACCTGCTGACCCAATCGTTCAACATATGCTCAAAAATGGAGTGATAGTAAGGCCTATAGCAAATTATGGTATGCCCAATTTTATCCGAGTAACAGTTGGATTGGAAACAGAGAATAGACGAGCTCTTACAGCGCTTAAGGCTGCTATAAAAGATATACCTTGCTAATATGATGATTAGAACATGTCTATAAAAACAAAAATTAAACGACTCGCCATAATTGGAGTTGGTTTGATCGGAGGGTCGTTCGGAGTTTCTCTTCGATATAGAGGAGCTGTCGAAGAAATAGTTGGTTATGGAAGAAATATAAAGAATCTAGGTTTAGCTAAAGAACTTGGTTTAATTGATAGATGGACTACCAATATCGATGAGGCAGTTTCGCATGCTGATATAGTTCTTATTGCTACTCCTGTAGGAGCCATGCCTGCCGTGTTTGATTTAATGAAGGATGCCATTGCTCCGGAATGCATAATTACAGATGTGGGTAGCGTTAAACAAGTAATTACAGAGGCATTCAAAAATTCTTTCCTCGATCAAAATGTGCACTTTATTCCGGGTCATCCTATCGCGGGGCGCGAAGTGAGTGGGCCGGCCGCGGCAGATGGCGATTTATTTGTTGGAAAAACAGTGATATTAACTCCTGAACAGAATACTGATGTCGATGCGATAAGCAGAGTTCAAGAGTTGTGGCAGTTAGTAGGTTCTAAAGTTATATGTATGTCGCCTGAACGCCATGATCGGCTTTTGGCCCTTACAAGCCATCTTCCTCATGTGATGGCATACACTCTTGTAAATCTTTTAAAAGATGAGGAGGATCAGCAGCAAGACACTTTAAATTTCGCAGCAGGTGGTTTCTATGATCTATCCCGTATAGCATCGAGTGATCCTATAATGTGGAGAGATATTTGCCTCACTAACAATAATGAAATTGTTTCTCGATTAGAAAGTTACCAGAATTCATTGTCTCATATGATCGATATTTTAGAAGCAAAAGACGGTGCAGCATTAGAAAAATTGTTTAACCGTGCTCGTGAAACGCGGGAACGTATTAAACAACTTAATAAGCATTAAAATATCTAAATCAGTCCAATACTCGTGACAACATTAACTGTAGGTAGAACAAACGCGCTTCATGGAGCTATGGAGATTCCAGGTGATAAGTCAATTAGTCACCGCGCGATAATGCTAGCATCCCTCGCTCAAGGTAAATCCCATATTTATGGCGCACTAGAGAGTGAAGATGTAGTTGCTACCATGCTTTCAATGAAAGCGATGGGGGTGAGCATAACCCGTAAAACGTCAAATTGTTTTGAAATTTACGGAGTTGGGATTAATGGGTTACAAGTTCCAAAGTCTCATTTAGATATGGGAAATTCCGGAACAGCTATGCGATTACTATGTGGTATTTTAATCGGGCAAAAATTTGGATGCGAGTTGACAGGAGATCAATCTCTTCAAAATCGCCCTATGGACCGGGTTACAAAGCCACTTGCTAAAATGGGAGGAAATATAGAGACGTCGCGAGATGGATTCGCTCCTATTATTATCAAGCCTTCATCCCAAATCATTGGAATCGAATATGATTTACCCGTTGCCAGTGCCCAAGTAAAATCTGCAATATTATTAGCAGGAATGTATGGACGCACAAAAACTGTTTTATATGAAAAAATTCAAACCCGCGATCATACTGAACGAATGCTTAAAGTTTTTAATTATCCCGTGGAGATTGATCATGGCTCTATACAAATCTCACCAAATGGGATCTTAAAACCTACACAACTGACGGTTCCAGGAGATTTTTCATCTGCGGCGTTTTTCATAGTTGGGGCAAGCATTATCAATGGTTCCGTATTAAATATTTTGAATGTAGGGGTGAACCCAACCCGTACAGGTTTATTGCAGATTCTAGAAATGATGGGAGCGAAAATAGAAATAGACAACCTTAGGAGCGTTAGTGGTGAACCGACTGCAGATTTAACCATTCGAGCAAGCAAACTTCATGGGATAGATATTCCTCCCGCATTAGTATCGACAACTATTGATGAATTTCCAATTTTAGCGATAGCGGCTGCTGCTGCATCGGGAAAAACATCTATAACCGGAGCAAATGAGCTAAGACTCAAGGAAAGTGACCGAATTGCCACAGTAGTAAACGGACTGCGGGAAATTGGAATAGCAGTAACTGAATTACCTGACGGAATGATTATTCAAGGCGGTGAATTTATCGGAGGTACCGTAGACAGCCAGGGAGATCATAGAGTAGCTATGGCTTTTGCTATTGCAGGAACAGCTAGCATCCAACCAGTCAAGGTTCTTGATTGTAAGAATATATCAACATCATTTCCGAACTTCATCTACTCTTGCAAAGAGTTAGGTATCGAGCTTAAGTGAAAAAAATCTATTAATGACAAATTTGAGTATTCCAGTGCTTACAATTGATGGGCCTAGCGGAACTGGGAAAGGAACGTTAGCTAGTAGTATTGCTCATCAACGGAACTGGAATTTATTAGATAGCGGTGCTTTATATAGGGCTTTCGCATTTTGTGCTGAGCAATCTGGCATTAGTCCAGATAATTTAGATGGAATACAGAATGTAGGAGAAAAAAATACGTTTACTTTTAGAGTTCAAGGTTCTGGTATTATAAATATATATGTTAACAATATGGACGTGTCTCAAATAGTTCGAAGCGAAAAAAATGGAGTTCTTGCCTCTAAATACGCAGCTATCCCTGCAGTAAGAAAATTATTGCTTGCTCAACAAAGAGAGTGTAGACAGTTGCCAGGACTTGTAGCTGATGGAAGAGATATGGGCACAACTGTCTTCCCAGAGGCAATACTTAAGATTTTTCTAACAGCAGCTCCCGAAATTCGCGCAGAAAGGCGGTATAAGCAATTGAAGTCAAAGGGCTTTAATGTTAATCTTCCCGAACTTTTAACTCTTATCGAAGAGCGAGATAGAAAAGATCAGAATCGTAGCGTTGCACCATTAGTGCCAGCCTCCGATTCTATTAGTATCGATACATCAAATCTAAGTATCAACGAAATTTATAGACAGGTTGATGGCTTATTGACTACTCGACTAGGCTGCTAAAGCGTATAGAATAAACAAACATTTTTTGGAACCCAAATAATATGTCTGACAATTTTGCTGAGTTACTTGAAGAAAGCTTGAAACAAGCAGTCATGAGGCCAGGCGCTGTAATTCAGGCTGAAGTAGTTTCTGTCAATACTGATTTTGTAACGGTAGATGCTGGATTGAAGTCTGAGGCAGAAATTCCAGTATCTCAATTTAAAGACGCTAAGGGAGACGTAGGAGTTAATGTTGGTGATCGTGTAGATGTGTCAATTGAGGCTGTAGAAGACGGTTATGGTAATACAAGACTATCGCGTGAAAAGGCGCGACGAGAGAAATCTTGGGAAATCTTAGAGAAAGCGTTCGAACACCAGACGATAGTAAAAGGACAGTTAACTGGGAAAGTGAAAGGAGGATTCACTGTTTCTATCGATGAAGTGAGAGCTTTTTTGCCAGGTTCTTTGGTAGATGTAAGACCAGTTACCGATTCTGCATATTTGGAACATAAAGAGTTGGAGTTTAAAGTAATTAAACTCGATCGTCCCCGGAATAATGTTGTAGTTTCCCGTCGAGCAATAGTTGAGAAAGAGTTGCAAGCCGAAAGAAGCCAACTCTTAGAAACGCTAGATGAAGGACAAGTGGTGAAGGGCGTTATAAAAAACCTGACAGATTACGGAGCATTTGTAAATCTTGGAGGTTTGGATGGATTATTGCACATCACTGATATTGCATGGAAGCGTGTAAAACATCCATCAGAAGTCTTGGAAGTTGGACAGGAAATTGATGTACGGGTATTAAAATTTGACCGAGAGCGTAACCGAGTGTCTCTAGGCATCAAACAATTGGGCGAAGATCCATGGGCAGATATATCCAGAAGATATGCAAAAAATACCCGTCTTTTTGGGAAAGTCACTAATCTGACAGATTATGGTGCATTCGTTGAATTAGAGGAGGGTGTTGAAGGTTTGGTTCATGTATCTGAAATGGATTGGACGAATAAAAATGTGCATCCAAGCAAAATATGCGATCTTGGCGATGAGATTGAAGTGATGGTGCTCGACGTTGATACGGAGCGGCGAAGGATTTCATTAGGGATGAAGCAATGCGTTCCCAATCCATGGGAGGAATTTGCTTCAGGTCATTCAAAAGGCGAAAGAATAACCGGTAGTATTAAATCTATTACTGATTTTGGCGTTTTTATAGGTTTGGATGGAAATATTGATGGCTTAATACATTTAAGTGATTTATCGTGGGAAGAACCAGGTGAGGAGGTAGCTCGTCAATATAAGAAAGGGGATGAACTCACAGCTGTCGTTCTTTCGGTTGATCCGGATAGAGAGCGCATCTCTTTGGGTGTGAAGCAGGCACTGCAGGACCCATTTACGGCATATGTTTCTCAAAATTCAAAAGGTTCGATTGTCAAAGGTGAGGTTAAGTTAATTGAAGCGAAATCAGGTATTACCATACAGCTATCAGATGGAGTCGATGGTTTTATTCGTGTAGCTGATCTATCACGAGAAATATCGGGGGAAATTGAAAATTCCTTGCCATTGGGCTCCGAAATTGAAGCAAAGATTACGAGTATAGAAAGAAAAAATAGAAAAATCCTTCTATCAGTGAAAGCGCTTGAAATAGAAATTGAAGGTCAAGCAATTCAAGATTATGGATCCACTACCACCTTAAGTACGAGCATGTTAGGGGACAAGCTTCGAGAGAAACTTTCGATGCAAGAGGAGCATACTGACTCGGACGAAGACGAGTAACCTAAACAGTGACTACCCTTACCAAATCAGATTTAATAGAACTTTTGGCGGCAGACCAATTGCATTTAGCTTCAAAAGATGTTGAATTTTGTGTAAATAGGATACTAAGCCACATGTGCAATTCGTTGGCTAATGGGGAACGGGTAGAAATCAGAGGGTTCGGAAGCATTAGCCTTCGATATCGAAGCGCTCGTCGCGGCCGTAATCCAAAGAGTGGCGAAAATGTTAGTGTACCAGGAAAGTATACCCCTCACTTTAAGCCTGGAAGGTTATTGCGGGAGAGAGTAAATCGAGGGCGCGCATCAATCTCTAACGAGTGAAGCGAGATTAAATAATGCTGACCTCTCTCATGGTCGTTAGAAACAGCAACGTACGGGAGCTTAGCAAATGAAAAAATTTCTGTATCTAATTGCTCTTCTTGTCCTTTTGTTGTTAGGAGCAACATTCGCTTTAAAAAATCCACAGGATGTTTATATCGCTTATTATTCCAATCTTCACTGGGAGGGTCCTCTTGCAGTTTTGGTTTTTGCTAGTCTTGGAGCAGGATATATTTTAGGAAGCCTGCGAAGCGTGGGGCGGAATATTGGCATGAAAAAAAAGAATAGTCGTTTAGAGAAAGAAAATAGATCACTGGAGGCACATATCAGTCGTTCAAGAGATATAATAAACTCAAAGAAGTGATATAAATGAATCTATATTTAGCATTATTTCTTTTATTTATCGTTTTTTGTGGGGCGTGGTTTATCGGAAGGTTTGGCACGCGACATCGGACTCCCGAGGTCGAGAGCTTGCCCCGTGAATATTTTCGGGGGTTAAATTTCCTTCTCAATGAGGAAAGAGATAAAGCGCTAGAAGTTTTGGTTACTGCTCTAGAGAAAGATAAAGAGACTATAGAAGTGCAATTAGCTCTCGGTAGCTTATTTCGTAGGCGAGGAGAAATTCAGCGCGCTACTCGCGTCCATCAGAATTTAGTTGCCCGAACACAGCTTGACAAGAATCAAAGGCTTCGTGCTATTTATGAGTTAGCCCAAGATTATTACAAGGCTGGATTATTTGATCGTGCCGAGCATCTATTGTTAGAAATCAACGACGAAAATGACTTGGAAGATTCTCCAAAACGATTACTACTACAGATTTATGAACAAGAAAAGGAATGGGAGAATGCCATTAGTATTGCCAGTCAGCTACCTAATCTTGGAAGTGATAAAAATGAAGGAATAATTGCGCATTACAATTGTGAACTTGCCGAAAATTCGATTGCAGAGGGAAAATATATAAATGCTCTATCTTATATATCGAATGCGTTTAAGATTGATAGTCGCTGTGCACGGGCAATGATCCAAGCTGGTCGATTAAAAGCTATTCAAGGTGATCATCGAGGCGCAGTTAACGAATGGATGCACGGAGCAAAACTCCATAAAGAGTTACCCGGAGAGATTTGCCACTTAATTTACAACAGCTTCAAGGTTTTGAATGAACTAGAAGAATATCGAGATTTTCTCGTTGATACATTAGATTCGGTAGACGATATCCGTTTAGTTTTAGCACTGACAGAATACTTAACTAGATATGAGAGCGAAAAAAAAGCAGAAAAATTTTTATTGAAAAAAATTAGATCAACACCATCAATATCTGGGTTGCACAGATTGATACAGCTCAGGTTGACGCGCAGTACCGGAGAAACTAATACAGACTTGCATTTGCTAGAGAAATTGATTGGCAGCATTGTCGATGAAAGTACAGGATACGCGTGCAAACACTGCGGGTTCCAAGGAAAAGTAATGCATTGGCAATGCCCTGGCTGCCGAAATTGGAACACCACGCAGGCTCGTATTCATCAAAAATTAGATGTTATTTCATAAATCTCCAATAGGGAGAGTAGTCTGCAAGAAACAATTGTTAAATATCAGGGAAAACAATCAACAGGGGTGATAATAAGTGTATTAATTAGAATTTTGTTTTGAAAACGCATCAATCAATGAAAAAATATCGACTATATTTTAGAATAGTAATGGTCATTCAAATTCCTTAAAGCAATGTCTTTTATTAAAAAAAGTTTTTCATCGATCCGCACTCTGGTGGTCGGCGATGTTATGTTAGACCGCTATTGGCTAGGATCAGTTAATAGAGTTTCACCAGAAGCGCCAGTACCAGTGGTTTTAGTTAACTCAACAGAGCTACGTGTGGGAGGCGCTGGTAACGTTGCCGCAAATATTCGAGGTTTAGGAGCTAGTTGTGACCTAGTATCTATAGTAGGCGATGACGATGGTGGCAAGAAAGTACTTGAAATTCTAGAAACACAAGGCGTTGAATGCCACATGAAAATTGACAAAGATTGCAGGACCACAGAGAAATTGAGAATACTTGGTAGAAACCAGCAATTGCTGCGAGCTGACTTCGAGGCGTTGCCAAATAAAGCAACTATTAATAGCTGTGTTACGCATTATAAAAAATTAATATCAAAGACGGATGTGGTTATTTTGTCTGATTACGGCAAGGGTGTCATTCTTGATGCCAAAGAAATGATTCAGGTAGCAATAAAACACAAAATACCCATAGTGGTAGATCCGAAAGGCTCTGATTTTTCGAAATATACTGGTGCCACACTAATAACCCCGAATGAGACTGAGCTTGAATCAGTCATTGGTGTGTGGACCTCCGAACATGATCTTGAAAATCAAGTTAAAGAATTAATAAAAAAAATTGAAGTCCAGGGTTTATTGCTTACTCGTGGTGAAAAGGGAATGACTTACTTTAGGCGAGAAGAATCAGCTATACATCAGGATGCGATATCGATAGAAGTGTATGATGTCAGTGGTGCTGGCGATACTGTGGTGTCATCAATAGCTATTGGTATTGTGTCAGGCTTGACATGGGAAGAAATGCTATTTCTAGCAAATGCGGCTGCTGGTATAGTAATTAAGAAATTGGGCACATCTGTTGTAACTATGAGTGAAGTGCTTTCGGCTATCGCCCCGGATAACACATAAATGATCATCGTTACTGGTGGAGCGGGGTTTATCGGCTCGAACATTGTTAAGGCTCTTAATAGAAGAGGAATTGAAGATATTCTTATTGTTGACCAGGCAAGTAATCACTCTAACCTCAACAACTTATTCGATCTTAGAGTGAGTGACTACATAGATTATACTGACTTTCATCGAAATCTTTTAAGTAGAAGTTTTACAAATGATGTCCAAGCTATACTTCATCAGGGCGCATGTTCCGACACGATGGCTGTAGATGCAAATAAAATAATGAGTACTAATTTCTGTTTTTCAAAAGATTTGCTGAATAGTTGTATCGATTTCGAAGTGCCACTGATTTACGCATCTTCCGCTGCAATTTATGGAGCCGGTGATAGTTTTTCAGTTAATCCGCGGGATGAGGCGCCATTAAATATTTATGCTTATTCTAAATATCTTTTTGATCGTTTGGTACGAACAAAAATACAAGGTAAAAATAGCCAAATAGTTGGTTTACGGTATTTTAATGTTTATGGGCCGAGAGAGACCCACAAAGGAATGATGTCATCAATTATTTATCAAATGTTTAATCAAATACGGACGGGTGGAAACATTAGTCTTTTTCAAGGTACAGGTAGATTCGGAGACGGAGAGCAGCGGCGGGATTTTATCTACATTGACGATATAGTGAATGTTAATTTGCACATGCTGGACAATAGAGATATTAGTGGAATTGTGAATGTCGGCACTGGTCGTAGTCGAAGCTTTAATGATGCAGCTATGGCTGTAATCAATGCGATGCGAAATTTAGAAAACAAACAAACGTTGTCGTTGGAGGAAGCGCAGAATACTGGACTAATTAGGTATAAACCAATGCCAGTTGAATTGGTAGGTAAATATCAGAGTTATACAGAAGCAGATATTAGCACATTAAGTCATTCGCGATTTACCCAAGAGATGATGAAATTAGAAGATGGTGTTAATGCTTATGTGAAGATTCTCTTCGATCAAAAATAATAATCGTGACCTAATATTATTCAAGGCGTCAGACATTCATGATAGATTATAAAAGTTGTATTTTTGTAACAGGAGGAGCGGGTTTTATTGGTTCAGAATTAATTCGTCAATTGATCTCATCGACTGATGCTTTCATCGTAAATATAGATAAACTGACCTATGCGGGAAACCTGTCAACTTTAAGTGATATTGAGCACAACGATAGATATTTTTTTTCTCAAACCGATATTTGTGACCGAGCGGAAATTGACCAGCTTTTCGAAAAATTTAAACCAGATGGTATTATGCATCTAGCAGCTGAGTCACATGTAGATCGTTCAATCGATAGTCCTAAAGCCTTCCTCGAGACAAATATTATGGGTACGTTTACTCTTCTTGAGGCGGCACGAGCTTATCGTGATAAATCCGACAATGGGAACGGCAAACGGTTCAGATTCCATCATGTATCGACCGATGAGGTATTTGGCACGCTTGGCGAAGAAGGAAAATTTACAGAATCATCTCCTTATCAACCACGATCTCCCTATGCAGCTAGCAAAGCATCCTCCGACCATATGGTTC
>TARA_B100000686_G_scaffold24926_2_pt1 | contig 66884 bp, 66 predicted proteins | sample TARA_B100000686 | Tara Oceans TARA_B100000686 (sample SAMEA2622733) | marine metagenome | biome: marine biome (ENVO:00000447); feature: marine epipelagic mixed layer (ENVO:xxxxxxxxx); material: "saline water (ENVO:00002010), including plankton (ENVO:xxxxxxxx)" | depth 150 m
TTATTAACACAGGAGGAAAGGCGCTGAATATGTCCATGGTCAAAACAAGCGTGCTAGTGGTTTTTGTTGCACTTTTGACGTTATCTTCTATACCAGCTTTTGCCCAGAGTGGTTCTGGTACTGCTTTAGTATCTGATGACAAAGGTAGTAGTGATGCTATTACTGTCACAATGACTGGAGTTACCGCACCTACTTCAGGCAAACAGTTTGTTGGTTGGTTAGCTTCCGAATATCGCAAAGTTAGTATTGGTGTTATTTCGGTTGATAACAGTGGTGCAGTGAGTCATACGCACAATAGTTCTAGTTCGCTATATAGCGGTCTAAATTTAATAAGAAATTATAATGCATTGATAATTACTGAGGAAAATGAGGGTGATATACCTTCTAGTCCTTCTTCAAATGTCATTTATAGTGCAGTAATCCCCACAGCTTCAATAGCACACATTCGTAAATTGTTGTCTAGTTCTACAGATGGATCTACAACTGGTATACTAGCTGATCTTAAGTCTGAATTACAGACTGCTTCTGATGCAGCTACTTCAGCCAGTAACGCTACGACGGCATCTGTGATAGATGATTATTTGCAACAAGTAATTGATACTATTGAAGGTTCGGTATTGTCTACAGCTACTAGTGCAACTAATGCAGCTACTGCTGCTAATGATGCAGCTACTGGTGACTCTACGGATGATTACACTTCTGTAGCTGCAAATTATGCTTCAGTCAATTCGGAAATTAGTAATATTACTTCTTGGGCTACATCTGCTAGAGATTTAGCTGTTGCTGCTCGTGCCAAGTCTGATGTCTCTCTTAAGAAGGGATTGATAGGACCTGGTGGAGGAACTATTATAGCTTTCTTAGCTTCAGGAGCTACTGGGGTTTCAACAGATGCTAGTGCAGGTGGAGTTGATGGTGCAGTCGTTTCGGCACAACAGATGGCAACTTATAACATTACTGCTGTTGCTCTAGACGAATCAAAATTAACTGCCCCAGCTGCTGGTGATAACACTGTTCCAGTTTTATTTAGCTTAATGTTACTTGTAGCTTTTGCATCCATTATTATTGGATCGTTTATAGTCTACAGAAGAAAAGGTGTAAGCTTATCAGCTTAATATAGTTTATATTTAGACTTATATTTAATAATAGAGCCCTGCGTTGCAGGGCTCTATTATTTTTGTGAGTCTAAAATTTTTTTTACAAGTTAAATTCCCATTATATTGTACCCAGCATCTACGTGGATTATTTCTCCAGTAATACCAGTTGATAAATCACTACATAAGAAAAGAGCAGTGTTAGCTACTTCTTCAAAAGTAATATTTCTTTGTAATGGTGCTTTGTCAGCGTTGTAAGTTTTCATGTCTTTGTATCCGCTAATAACACGGGAAGATAAAGTATCTAAGGGCCCTGCAGATATGGCGTTTATTCTTATTTGTTTTTTACCTAAATCATAAGCTAAATTTTTCACTGAATTTTCCAGTGCAGATTTAGCTGTTGCCATAACATTATATCCTGGAAAAACTCTCTCGGAAGCTTGAAAAGTCATAGTAATAATGCTGCCGTGGTTTTTTTCGAGTAAATGGGCTCCAAGTCTTGCTATAGGTATTAGAGAATATGAACTTATTTCTAATGCTTTTAGAAAGCCTTCTCTAGGTGTGTCAATGAATTCTCCTGATAAATCTTCTCTATTAGCAAAAGCTATACTATGAACTATATAATCAATAGAATCAAAATTGTTACCAATCTCATCATATAATTGTTCGATGTTTTTGTCGGAGGAAACGTCACATTCAATGAGTGAAATGTTTGGAATACCTTCTGTAATTTTTACTATGTTATCTTTAAGCCTTTCGTTTTGATATGCAAGTATTAAATTTGCGCCGGCTGCATGTAATGTTTTTGCAATAGACCAAGCTATACTTCTATGATTAGCTACTCCAAATACCAAGGCGGTTTTATTTGTCAAATTTATTGGATACAAAATTTTCTCCGTTATTTTTTAATATAAATGATGTGCACAGAGGCTATACATCAAATTCAACTGTTTGTGAATTATAATTCAGATGAATTTTATTAACAAATTAATTTTGCTATAACCATCTACTATAAATATTAAAATAATTATCAAATTTTTCTTGATTAAGGTAGGAAGAATCTTATAAGTTACGATAAATAATAGTTTTTGTTTTTTATTATTTTTAGCAAGATTATTTTTTGATAGGTTTTAAATTAATATGGTTAAGTCATTCAAGTTAAATTCTTATGCAAAAATCAATTTGACATTAGAAATTCTAGGGAGACGTAAAGATGGATTCCATGAAATTTCTTCTATATTCCAAACGATTAACTTGTATGACACTATTCATTTCCAACACTCTAGTGATTTTACAGTAAGTACAAATATAGAAAGTTTAAATAATGAAGATAATTTAGTGTATCAGGCAGGTATCCTTCTGAAAGATTATATGAATGTAAAATTTGGAGCAAATATTTTAGTTGATAAAAACATTCCCGTTTCAGCAGGATTGGGTGGAGGAAGCAGTAATGCAGCAGTTACTTTAATTGGATTAAGTAAACTTTGGGGTTTGAATATAAAATTTGATCAACTTGTTGATTTAGCTTCTAGAATAGGATCTGACGTTTCCTTTTTTTTATCTGGAGGGACAGCTCAAGTTTCTGGTAAAGGAGAAGTGGTATCTAAATTACCTTCAATCAAAGAAATGAAGATTATTTTGATTTTTATAGATCAATATTCAAAATTTTCAGAGTTGAATCATAGTAAGACAGCTTTAGCTTATAGTTTTTTGAGTAAAAAGAATTATACTGATGGCAAATATACAAATGATTTGGCAATAATTATTGAAGGAAATGTGCAGCCAGATTATTCAAATTTTTTCAATGCTTTTAGCGACGTTTATTTAGATGTATTTTGTGATATTAAAAATCCTTTTACTTCTTTAAATAACATGGGGATTTTTAAATTTTGTGTTGCAGGTTCCGGGCCAACATTATTTATACCTATTTGCGAAGATGATGATATAGATTATTTAGTTAAAAAGATTAATGAAATATATGGATTTAAAGCAATTGTTACATCTTTTATTTCAGAATGATTTCTTATGAATAATCTTCTGTTTTCTGGATTGATAACTGGAATGTTTATGTCTTCAATTTGTGTGTGCATGGCACCAATAATGGTGTTTATCACTAATAAAAATGATTCTAAATTAGGTTTAGGTCTTAGTAGGTTCAAACCCACAAATTTGATAATGGGGTTTATTTCTGTTTTATATCCATTTTGGATTTTACTTGGTTTGTTCTTCGCGTTTTCCTTTGAACTATTAATTTTATTTTTTAATGAAAAGCTCTGGATTGTCGAATATAGTTATCTTTTGTTTGAATTGTTAGTTTTATTTTTTGCAGGAATAATTGCTTACTTAATCAAATTGATTTTTAATAGTATCAGGTTAAATGTGATATTTTTCGTGATATTTTATCTATTATTTGGAATTGTATTTCCTGTAATGGCTACTAATTCTTGACGGGTTTAAATATTGTAAGATTAAAACTATGAGTTTAAATAATTCTAAAAAAGCGATCGATAAACAGGGTTCTCCTTTAGATGGAGAATGGATTGCCTTGGATTTAGAAACTACAGGTTTGTCTCCAGTTAAAGATGAAATTATTGAGATTGGTGCGGTAAAATTTCGTGATAGAAAACGTATAGAAGACTTTAGTAGTTTTGTAAAACCTTCACAGAAGTTGGGTAATTTTGTTAAAACATTAACTGGTATTCAACAATCTGATGTCGATAGAGCTCCAGATGTAAAAAGTGTTTTAAAGATTTTAAAAAATTTTATTGGTGATTCTGAAGTCATTGGCCATAATATTCAGTTTGATATAAATTTTTTATTGGAAAATGAATTGGAATTATCTGGAAATAAGGTTGATACTTTGGATTTGGCACATACTCTTTTACCTGATGTTGAAAGTTTTACTTTAGAATCTTTGAAACTAAACTTTGGCATCAAATCATCTAGATCTCATCGTGCTTTAGATGATGCAATTGCAGCTGGAGAATTATATTTACAACTGGGTACGATAGCTGAAGAATTAGATTTGATTGTTTTGAAAGAAATAGAACAATTATCTTTACGTTCATCTTGGGATTTGCATTCATTCTGGGATCGAATTATAGATTACAAAATGAATGATAGCTTTTCGAATGAAAAAACATCTGATTTTGATGTGCGATATCGTGGTGTAAATATTTCAAGATTTGTTAAGGAACAAGTTTCCAAATTAGACGATGTGATACATAAAGAAATCAACCAGGACCAAGATGTTCACTTTGATTTGGTACAAAAAGTTTTTGGGAATGAAGGTGGGTTAAGTGATGTTTTGAATTCTTTTGAATATAGATTTGAACAAGAGAAAATGGCTGCAAAAATTTTAGACTCTATGTTGTCTGAAGAGAATTTGATTGTTGAAGCTGGAACAGGTGTTGGTAAATCATTAGCATATTTAATACCTAGTATAGTGTATTCAATTATTAATAATAAAAGAGTTGTGATTTCTACAAACACTATTAATCTTCAAAATCAACTGGTAAGTAAAGACTTACCTCTTGCACTGTCTGCTATCGGATTAATTGATAAAGATTTTTTGAAAAATTTTAAATTTTGCGAATTAAAAGGCAGAGAAAATTATTTATGCTTTAAGAGTTTTGATAAAGCTATTTTGGATCAGAATATTTCGGTTGATAGTGCAAAATTAATGTCTAAAGTATTGGTTTGGTTGACTAAAACCCAATCAGGCGATAGATCTGAGATAGGTTTAATTTCTAGTAAATACTTAGATTCTTGGAGCCGAATTTCAGCAAAAGACGCAAAAAATTGTATAGGAATTAATGGAGTGTGCTTCTTAAACCAGGCACGACAGATTGCTTTTGAGTCAAATATTGTGATTGTTAATCATTCATTATTGATTTCAGATATAGTATCTGGCGGAACTTCGATTCCAGAATATGATTTTCTAATAATAGATGAAGGTCAAGATATTGAAAAGATTTCTACTAAACATTTTGGTTTTGAAATCAGTCAGTCAAATTTATTTGATGTATTTATTAGAATTTCAGAATATTCAGAGATATTAAAAACTTTTGATTTCAAAGCTAAATTTGATTCTTCTGATATATCTGAAGTTAATTCTTTTTCTGAAAATCTAAAGACAACTTCTTTAAATGTTGTGACATCTTTGAAGGAATTATTTAAAGAGACAGAGGTATTTTTTACACAAGAAACTGAAGGTTTTAATAAAAAGGAATCTGCAAGAATTACAGGAACGGTTAGAAGTCTTCCTATATGGTCTGAGATTGAGAAGTTATGGGAAGATTTTAACAATGATGGAGATTCATTACTTTTTAATTTATCAAAATTACGCCAAAAATTTGATTTGGATAAATATAGTGACGATCCTAAATTAATCACAGTAATTTCAGATATATCTAGGTACAAAAAATTGGTAGAAGACTTTAAATTACAGATGAATGAATTTTTCCCTCATCCTGAAAAAAATGGAATTTATTGGATCTCAGATTCATCTAGAAGTAACCGCAATCTTGTATTAAATAAAGCTCCGTTTAATGTAAACGAATATTTAGAAAACAATTTATTTACGCAGAAAAAATCTGTTGTAATTACTGGGGCTACATTGAGCGATGGAAATGGATTTGACTATATAAAAGAAAAACTTGGTTTCGATAATTCTTCTGAAATGCTTCTTGGTTCTCCTTTTGATTATCAAAAGTCAGTTTTAGTTTGTGTTCCTGAAGATATACCAAATCCAAAAGAATATGATTTTCAATTGGCTTTAGAGCAATCAATTTATTATAGCGTGCTTGCAACAAGTGGCAGAGCATTGGTGTTATTTACATCTAATGCTTCATTAAATAAAACTGCACGAGCTCTTAAAAAATCTTTAATGCCGCATGGAATAAATGTTTTTGCTCAAGGAATTGATGGAAATGCAACTCAAGTTGTTAAGAAATTTTTAAGATCAAATAATTCTGTCTTATTTGGTACTTCAAGCTTGTGGGAAGGCGTTGATATTCAGGGAGATTCATTAAAATTGGTTATTATGACTAAATTACCTTTTGATGTACCTACTGATCCTATAATTTCTGCTCGATCTGAGGTCTATGATGAGCCTTTTACGCAATATTCAATACCTGAAGCTGTGATTAAATTTAGGCAGGGCTTTGGTCGTTTAATTAGAAAAAAAGATGATCGAGGTGTATTTATTATATTGGACAATAGAATTATCAATAATCATTATGGCAAATTATTTTTTCAATCATTGCCTGATGTAACTTTAAGAAAAATTAAAATAGGTATGTTAGATAATGAAATTAACGAATGGTTATCTGATAGCGAAGCAGGAGGGTTTAAATGAGATTAGGATTTGGTGTGTTAATAGTTGGAGTATGTTTTCTTTGTGGATGGATAATGGTCATGCTACTTAGTTCAGGGTTGCCGATTATGTTAAAAATGGGTTTATTTATCATTTTTTTTGGATTCATATTATTAGTTTTTGAAAGATTGTCGAATAGGAATAATTGATTATAAAGTTTTCATGATTTTTGTTATGGTGCTACAAAGTTTGTTGTGATTTTGTGAACCAATTAAAATTATTTGATTATCTTTGAAAGTTAATAAAACACCTTTATTTCCATTTAAGTTATAGGCTTTACCTTTGACTCCGTAACGAATTCCCCATCCTCCATAATCTTTAATTGCATTATATGTGATTGCTTCAGCTTTTTTGATGTCAATTATACGAAATATTACAGGTTTAAAATGGAATGGCCAAAATTTAATAGTGAGTTTTTTATTTTCTATTTTTGTTTCAAGTCGTACCATATGAACGAATGCTGGAATCCCAATACCTATAATAAAAATTATTACTACTACAAAAATATCTGCGATTGTATTATCTGTTAGGGATTGCTTGAATAAAATTTGTTGTAAACAAATATATATGCAAAAAAATGAACTTATAAGTATGGGTATTCGTACCCACCAGCTTCGGATTGTTTGATATTCTTGATACATCAATTTACTTTTTTGAATTATAAAATTTATGTTTGAATCAAATTTTATATGAAATTATTGATGGTTGAAAACGACATTTTTATAGAGTTTTGTTTATTTATTCATGATTATAAGCATTAAATCTTCCTTTGATTTAGAATCCACTTTATTTAGTGGGCAAGTTTTTCGTTGGCAAAAATTTGACGGCTGGTACTTTGGAGTTATTTTTGATCATGTTGTAAAAATTAAACAAATTGATAATTCAATTGAAGTCTATTGTGAGAATACGGATAAGTTTTTTGTTTCACGGATGTTAAGTAAATATTTTAATTTGGATTTAGATATTGATGAAGTTTACAATCAATTGCCAAAAGATGAGTTCGTTCAAAATCCCATCAAAAAATATAAAGGGATGCGTATTTTGAAGCAAGATCCTTGGGAATGTTTAATCTCATTTATTTGTTCGTCTGTATCAAATATTAAAAGAATTTCTAAAAATATTGAAGATTTGTGTATTAATTTAGGGAATAATATTCATCTAGGAAGTTATTCTAGACAATCTTTCCCAACTCCTCAAGATATTATATATGCAGGGCCAGACTTCTTACGAGAATTGAAGCTTGGTTTTCGTTCTGAATATATTTACCAATCTGCAAAGATGATTGAATCTGGTGAAGTTAATTTAGAGGAGTTATATTCACTTTCTTATGATGAATCTTTGCAAACATTAGTGTCTTTGCCTGGAGTCGGTGATAAAGTTGCCAATTGCGTGCTATTATTTGCGTTTAATAAACTTGATGCTTTTCCAGTAGACGTTTGGATTAATAGAGCAATTACAAGAAACTATTTGAAAGGTGAAAAACTGCCACCTTTGCATGTTAGGAATTGGTCAAGAAATTATTTTGGTAATTATGCTGGATATGCAAATCACTATATTTTTCATGGTATTAGATTACAAGATTAAATAGAAATTACAATTTTTCCAAAAAAATTACGATTTTCCATTAGTTTGTGGGCATCTTTGATTCTTTGAAGAGGAAATTCAGAATCAATGATATTGCCTATTTGTTTATTTGCAGATAGTTGAATGATTTTTTCAAGGTCTTTATGTCTGCCCATAAATGTACCCATAATACTTTGATTATTCGCAAAAATTTGTCCTAAATGAATTTCTCCTTTATGCCCAGATGTAACACCACAGATACAAAATCTTCCCCCTTTAGCTAAAAATTTAAACGCATTTTCCCATGTTTTTTGCCCCAAGTGGTCGATTATGACGTTTACTCCTTGGTTATTTGTAATTTCATTAATTTTTTGATTTAAGTTTTCGTTATTAAGAATTACGTAATCTGCACCTAACGCTTTTGCTTTTAGGGCTTTTTCTTTAGTGCTTGTAGTAGTGATTACTTTAGCTCCAATAACGTTTTTTGCTATTTGGATTGCAGCAGCTCCTACTCCACTTGATCCGGAAACAATCAAGACAGTTTCGGTATCTTTCAATTGTGATTTACGAGTTAACATCGTCCAAGCAGTTAAAAAAACAGTGGGTAATGTTGACGCCTCAGAAAATGAAATTGATCTGGGTATATGGTAGGTATTTATTGATGGTACTATTCCAAATTCTGCATATCCTCCATTGGTAGTTAAACCAATTCTTCCTGAATTTGAACATAGTTCTGTAAAACCTTGAATACAGTTTTCACATTTTAGACAAATCAAGCCGGGGTTTATTACAACTCGGTCTCCAATTTTTTTATCGGTTACTTTTTGCCCAACTTCAATAATTTCTCCAGCGAAATCTCCTCCAAGTATATGAGGTTTAGTGAGATTTAAGTTGATTCCTTTTATACCCATTCTGGTAAATATATCCAGTCTATTCAAAGAACATGAATGTATTTTTACTTTTACTTCTGTCGATTTTGGAGTGTTTTCTGGCAATTCTCCATAGGTTAATACATTTCTTGGACCGTGATTATTTATATATACAGATTTCATTAATTTAAATATTAATTTGGAATTTTTAATGTTTTAAGAAGTTGGTGTAATTTTTTTAATTTGTTGATATTTTCTTCAATTGTGAAGCTGTCAACTTTATTGATATTCATTTTAGAAAAGCCGTCAACTGCACCTAGTTCGACACTTTTATTAATTCTGTTAGTTTCATCATTTACTGAAGGCAACAAATTTTTATTAGATTTCAGGGAGAGCGCTGTGATTAAACCGTAGCCGCCCCAATTAGAAACACTACTTATTATTAATTTTGAGGTTTGTGTTACGCAGGGATCTTTAACTTTTGGCATAAGTTTTGGGATATGAGTTTTTAAATTTCCCATACCAATTTCATTTCCTCCATCTCCTATTCCGACTGAAGGTATGTCGTTTTCAAATAGATAATCGATTTTTGCATTATTTTCACTGATGTCTAGCCCTGCCATATTTTTGTATCTTTTTGTAGATGTAAATCCGCAGCGTTCTATTGAGATTATAATAGATGGATGGAAAGTATTGATAATTTTTTTGGAAAAACTTTTACTTTCATTATGATTTGTTATGGGGAATTCTATTACTTCACTATTTGTAAGATTTTTAATTACGAAACTAGAAACTTTATCTGTTACATATTTAACTTGGAATCCAATTGATTCTAGAGAATTACCTAGCGCAATTGCTCCAGGGGGACCATCTGTTTCAGGTTTATCTGGGCCAGTGATGAAAAATCCTGTAGTGATTATAGCTGTTTTAGGATTTGAAAAAATCAATTCTGCAGCTTGTTCGCAATAATTTTTTTCTAGAAGGGGTCTTAGTTTTGAAATTTCTCTTTTGTCATTTTCTAAAATTATATCTTCAATTGTTGTTTTCAAATTCATTTCATCCTTTGATTTTTAGCGATTTACTATAAAACAGATATTGTTTCATTTTTAATGTCTGTAATGAACATATGGCCTGGATAATGGGTAATCATTAAAGGTGGTTTTGAATTTAATGCTACTAATTGAGGTGTAACACCACATGCCCAAAATACTGGAATTTCATCTTCATGTATAGTTACAGCGTCACCTAAATCTGGTTTCAAAATATTTTTAATGCCTATCTCATCTGGGTTGCCAATATGTATTGGTGCGCCATGAACATTTGGAAATCTAGATGTTACCTGAATTGTTTTTACTATTTTAGACTTGTGAATAGGTCTCATCGTGACTACAAGGGGGCCGTCAAATATTCCAGATTTTTTTGTTTGAATTGATGTAAAAAACATTGGAACGGTTTTGTCTTCTTGTAAATGTCGAACCTGGATTTCTGCATCTATTAAAGCTTCTTCAAAAGTATAACTGCATCCTAATAGGAATGAAACAAAATCTTTTCGCCAATATTTTTCAATATTTGTAGGTTCATCGACTAATTTGCCATTTTCATATATTCGATATTTTGGAACATCAAATCTAATATCTGATTTAGGTGCGCTGAGTACAGGTTCTGTAGAACCTGTCTCGAGCACTTCAATTAAAGGACAAGGTTTTGAGTTTCTATTACAGAATAATAGAAAGTCAAAAGCATTTTCTTGAGGAAGAATTACGAGATTTGTTTGAACGAATCTTGGGGCTAAACCAGCTGTTTGAGTTTGTATGATTTCGTTTCGTATAAGTTTTCTTAATTCTTTTGGGGATTTCATTAAATTGATTCCATATTTTGGGTATTCAAGTATTGATATGTTTAAAGTTGTTTCAAAGCTTATTATCTGAATCGATTCGAGTCAAGAAATGTTAATTATTGTCTTTGTCAGAAAGCTTTTTAAGCTCTGCTAATCTATTTATTGCGTCAATAGGGGTAATTTTATTGATATCAATTGAGTTTAGTTTGGATTTTATAATTGTATCACTGGGCATTAATGGTAATTGTTTTTCTGTTTTGGATCTTTTTATGTCTTTTTTGAAATTTGTTTTTTTTTCAAGTTCATCTAGTATTTGATAAGATCTTGAAATGACTTGTTTGGGAATTCCAGCAAGTTGTGCTACATGTACGCCATAACTTTTATCACTTGCACCTTGAATGATATTATGAAGGAAAATTATTTCTCCTTCGCTTTCTGAGACATCAACAGTATAATTACAGGCTCGTTTCAAAAATTTTGAGAGTTGAGTTAACTCATGATAATGAGTGGCAAATAATGTTCTAGATCCAAGTTTGGGATTATCGTGGATAAATTCAGCTATAGATTGAGCAATTGCTAGACCGTCATATGTGCTAGTGCCTCTACCAATTTCATCAAGGATTATTAAAGATTTATTAGTAGCGTGATTGATTATTGAAGCGGTTTCTAACATTTCTACCATAAATGTTGATTGACCTAGAGATAGGTCGTCTTGTAATCCAACTCTGGTAAAGATGCGATCAACTAAACCAATAGTAGCTGAAGTTGCTGGTACAAAACTACCTATTTGTGCTAGAAGTGTAATTATTCCGACTTGTCTAATATAAGTTGATTTTCCAGACATGTTTGGGCCTGTAAGTATAATTAATTGATCTTTTGTAGTAGATAAAATCAAATCATTAGGTATAAACATTTTGTCAATCGATATTTGTTCTACTACAGGATGTCTACCATCTTTAATTTCCAAAATAGTTTTATTTGTAAGGGTAGGTTTAATATACCTATTTTCTATTGCAACTTGAGCTAATGTAGAAAGAGTATCGATTTTTGAAATTGCATTAGAAGTGGATAAAATTTTTTCACTGACAGAAGAAATTTTGGCACATAATTCTTTAAAAATTTGGTTTGTTAGATCAGTAATTTGATCTTGAATGTTCAGGATTTGTGATTCATATGTTTTCATTTCATCGGTTATGAATCTCTCTGCCCCAACTAGAGTCTGTCTTCGAATATAATTTTCAGGTGTTTTCTCTAGGTTGGCATTCCTGATTTCTATGTAATATCCAAACACTTTGTTATATCCCACTTTTAAAGACTTGATGTTGGTTTTTTCTCTTTCACGTTTTTCAAGAGATGAGAAGTAAGATTTTGCTTGCTGAGATGTTTGGATTAATTTATCAAGTTCTTTGGAGAATCCTTTTTTAATTGCTGTACCATCAATTAGAGTTAAAGGAGGATTTTCGGAGATTGCACTTTTGATTTCAGAAATCATTTCAGAATGATTTTGTATGTTTTTTGTTGTCCAAAGAAGTTTTTGAGAGATATTTTGATCTCTGATTATTTCATTTCTTAATTTTTCACATTTTTCTAAGCTGTTAGCAAGAGAAAGGACTTCTCTAGGATTTGAGTTTTCAATTGATATGTTATTTATTATTCTTTCTACATCTGAAATTGAGCTCAATATTTGAATTAATTTTGATCTCGTCAAGGTGTTTTCAGTTAAAGATTCCACTGAATCTAATCGTATTTGAAGTCGCTGAATATCTAATAACGGTTGACCTAGCCATCTTTTTAGCATTCGAGCACCCATGGATGTTTTGGTTGAATCAAGAACTGATAACAAAGAATATTTTTGATTTTTATCTCTTCCGCCATGAAAAACTTCAAGGTTGTTACTAGTTTGTTTATCTAAAATCATGTAATTTTCTGATGAGTAAGTTGTTAATTTTGTTATTGGAATTATTGAATTTTTTCTATTTTTTTTCACATATTTTAATATAGAACCAGAAGCTTGAATGGCTAAAGGTAAATTTTGACAACCAAAAGGTTCTAAAGAATTCACATTGAAATATTTCTTAATTTCATCTATTGAGTTTGATAGAGAATAATAATCTTTTGGAATTTTGGTGGTTTTGTGAGCAGAAAAGTCTAAGTCAGTATCAGTGTTTTCTTCGATTAAAATTTCTGATGGATTTAGTCTGGATATTTCTGGATGAATGTTAGAAAAATTTAATTGGGTTGTAGAAAATTCTCCTGTGGTAATATCCATATATGATAATCCGAATAAATCATTTTCTTCAAATATAGAAACAAGGTAATTATTTGATTTGTTATCTAAAATAGATTCTTCGATAATAGTTCCTGGTGTTACTATTCTTACTACTTCTCTAGAAACTATACCTTTAGAAGATGTGGGATCACTAGTTTGTTCGCAAATTGCTATGTGATGTCCCTTAGATATAAGTTTTGATAAGTATGTTTCCAATGAATGATAAGGGAAACCCGCGAGAGGTATTTTCTCTCCTTTTCCCATTCCTCGAGCAGTCAAAGCAATATCTAGTTCGCTAGATAAAAGCTCAGCATCTTTGTCAAATGTTTCATAAAAATCACCCATTCTGAATAGTAGAATTTCATTTTCGTGTTCTTTTTTGATTTTTAAATATTGCAGTCTTGCTGGTGTATGCATGATTGCTCCTTCAAAAATGGTGATTTAAGGATACTATTTTATAAAAGTTATCAATAAAATCATAATGTTATAATGCAAATTTTAGCTATATAAATTGACACTTCTTTAGAACACTGCATATAATCAATAGTAATATTATGCCTAAACGAACTTATCAACCTAAAAAAAGACGAAGAAGCAGAATTCATGGCTTTAGAGCCAGGATGGGTACTGCTAGTGGCAGGAGCCTGCTTAAAAGAAGGATGTTTAAAGGAAGAAAACGTCTTTCTGTTTGAAGTTCGTTTTTAGTAAGTCTTTTGACTAATGGAAAAGAAATTCAGACTAAGAAAATCAAAGGATTTTTTACAGTTCAGGTCTGGAAGAAAAACTTATTCAGATCAACTCCTGAGAATTTTATTCAGATTTAATTGCACGAGTTTTAGCCGTGTCGGTTTTTCAGTTGGAAAAAATGTAGGAAATGCTGTAACAAGAAACAGGATAAAAAGACGATTAAGAGAAATCGTGGTATTGTCAGATTTGTTGTCTAGTTTTCAAGGCGATTTGATCATAATTGCTAAACCAAATTCAGGTAAATCAAGCTTTGATGATATCAGAAATTCTTTAATTAGTTTGGTTAAAAGAATATGATAATGATGTAAATAAGGGATTATGGTAATTTTGAAAAATATTTTATTGAAATTAATTTTAATATATAAAAATATTTTTTCTCCATATACAGGAAGTGTGTGTAGATTTGAACCGACATGTTCTACATATATGCATGAAGCTGTTTCAAAATATGGGAGTGCTAAAGGTGTTTTTCTTGGAATCAAAAGGTTACTTAGATGTACACCCATCAAATCTGGTGGATTTGATCCTGTTCCTTAATTATTTAAATGAATTTTTTGAAGTGAAATTGGATTAATAAATTGAATAAAATCTTAATCATAACAATGTCTGTTTTAGTTGTTTTTTTATTTATTGGTTGTATGAATTACAGAGCTAATGTTGGATGGTCTTCACCAGTTGTAAATGATGGGAATTTATATTTTGCTACCCAGTCTGGTGATGTAAGAGCAATAGCAATTGAAACAGGGCAAACTCTCTGGGCTAGATCCTTGAAAGGTACAGGCAAATCTAGAGATCAGACCACTTCTTTTTATGGAGATCCTGTGGTTTTTAATGGTGATATTATTATAGCTGGGTACAATGGTTTGATTTATTCGATTGATTCTAATGGAGACGATAATTGGGTTCGTAAAGTAAGTTCTAATAATATTGATTCGGATTCAAATATTGTTGGGGGTGTAACAGTTGCTTCAAACAAGTTGTTAGTTGGGTCTTCTGATGGATATATATATGCTTTTTCAATAGAAGAAGGTATTTTGAATTGGAGATTTAAAACTGGAAATAAAATTTGGTCAACTCCGAGTTTCTTTGAAGGGATTGTTTACATTACTTCATTTGATCATCATATTTATGCAATAGATTTGACAGATGGTAATTTAATTTGGAAATTCAAATCTGATGGAGCAATAGTTTCTAGACCTCAAATTATTGGAGATGATTTATTTTTTGGTACATTTGGAACAACTTTTTATGCTTTAAATAGAAAAACTGGAGATGAAAAATGGAGATTTGAAGATTCTTCAGGTTGGTTTTGGGCAGATCCAGTGATTTTTAACGATATGGTATTAGCTCCATCTTTGGATGGAATTTTGTATGCTTTAGATAGAAATTCTGGTCAGATTCAATGGACTTTACCAGTACAATCTCCAATAGTTTCTAGACCTGTAATAATTGGACAAAAATTTGCATTAGCCACAACAGATGGACGCGTAATTGTTTCAGATTTGAAAACAGGAATTGAAGTTGGGAGCTGTGATTTAGGTAAAGAAATTAGGTCTCCATTAGTTTCTTTCGATGAATATTTGATTGTTACCCCAGACGATGGATCTTTACGGTTAATTTCTGTGGGCAGTAGCGGAGATTTAGATGAGATATGGATATATTCACTTGAAGAGGATTTTTTGTCTCCAGGTGATAAGCTCTGGGAGAGGGCTTGTTGAAAATATTAAATATAATTTGTTTTTTAGGAGTTAACTAATAAATGGGTTTCATATCTGTTTTTTTTAATGTTGTTTTAGTTGATCCAATGATTAATATTTTGGTCATGCTTTATATTCTTTGCAGTGAAAATTTTGGATTAGCAATTATAGTATTTACTTTTATAGTTAGAGGTGCTTTGACTCCTTTAAGTGTTAGGCAGAGCAAGCAATTTAAAGCTATGGGAGCATTGCAGCCTAAATTAAAAAGTTTACAAGAAAAATATAAAAATGATAGATCTCGGGTTTCATCTGAAACTATGAAATTGTACAGAGAGAATGGTGTTAGTCCATTAGGGTGTTTGGGACCAACATTTTTGCAAATGCCGGTATTTTTTGCTCTTTTTTGGGCTCTACGAGGTACTTTGCCTTCAACACCTGAAAATTTGACTAAGCTGTCAGATAAATTATATTCTTGGCTGCCGGGAATCAATCAAGCTATTCCAATAGATGATGATTTTTTGGGACTAAGCTTGGGAAAAATTACTACTGATAATCCTTTGCCATATTTATTGCCAATATTAGTTGGGGTTTCTACTTTTTTTATGCAAAAAAGTTCTTCACCTCCATCTAGCCCACAACAAGAATCTACAAATCGAATGTTACTTTGGATGATGCCTGGAATGTTGGGGTATTTTACATTATTTTTTGAAACTGGTTTAGCATTGTATTGGATTGTTTCAAATGTAATAGGTATAATAATACAGGGTTTTGTGGTTGGTTGGAGTCCTATATTATCTATTTTTTACAGATCAAAATCTAACGATGAAACAGAGTCAATTCAAGAAGACAAACAAAATTTAAATGGGGAGGAAAACTCAGATGAGGTCAGTGGAAACGACAGCAAAAACGGTGGAAGAAGCGATCGAAATAGCGTTAAAAGAATTAAACGTAGAGCGCAGAGAAGCAAAAATAGACGTAATAGATAAAGGTAAGTCTGGTATATTTGGAATAGGGTTAGGTGTGCCAGCAAAAGTTAAAGTTCAAGTGATAGATCAAAATACTTCATCAGAAGAAATGGATGCATCTGATGTTCTGAATGATTTAATTCAATTGATGGATGTTTCTGTTGCTATAAATCTAAAGGATTCTCAATCTGAATATTCTGACAGGCCAACTTTTGAAATTGACGGAGAAGATTCAGGATTACTTATTGGAAGACGTGGTGAAACTTTGAAAGCTTTGAGGTTTTTAGCTTCATCAATAATTAGTAGGAAAAACAAAAAAAGAACTAATATTTATTTAGATGTTGCGGGATATCAAGAACGTAGATATGATTCTTTAAGTCATTTAGCTGAAAAAGTTGCTCGTCAAGTTTTAAAATCTGGAAAACCAATACATTTGGAACCTATGCCTGCAAATGAAAGACGTATAATTCATTTGACTTTACAAGATGATCCAGATGTTTCCACAATTAGTACAGGTTCTGGTCAAGAGAGAAGAGTAGTTATAGAAAAAAATAATTAACGTTCCATTAGTTGTAAACATTTTTATATCAAGGTGATTGTTATGAATGCGCAATTATTATGTATCGGAAATTATTGTTTGGATTGGCTAGATGGTGTTTATCACATAGGTGGTTCTGTCATTTTTAATGCAGTTACGTCTAATCAATTAGGAGTAAAACCATTCATTTTATCAAGAGGTCAAATAGATACTATTTATAGATTTGGCGAATTTATTGATGTTGATGTCAGGGTTATTCCAGATAGCAAAGACACTATTTTTTTATATGAGAATTCATCTTCTAATAAAAAACAATATTTAAAGTCATTTTCGGGAATAATCAAATCAAAAGATGTGTCGAAAGATTTAAAAAATATTCAAATGGTTTTGTTGTGTCCAATAGCTGGTGAATTAGAACCTAGTATTATCAACAATTTTTCAGGTTTGGTTGTGGTTGCTCTGCAAGGATGGCTTAGAGGATTGAAAAGTGATGGTAGGATTTTCCCTTATATCAATGATGATTTAGAGGAATTATTTAGAAAGGCTGATACTATAATTGTATCTGAAGATGATATAAAAGGGTTAGATATTCCTGTTGATTGGTTAGATTTGTGTGACATTTTTATAATTACTAGAGCAACAAGAGGTGCTACTGTTTTTTTTCAAAATGAAAAATATGATATTCCAGCCCTAAATGTTATTGAACATGATTCTATTGGTGCAGGAGATGTATTTTCTACTGCTTATACAATTCGATTTTTTGAAACAAAAGATCCAGTAATTTCTGCAAAGTTTGCAAATATTTCAGCAGCTTTATCAGTGCGTTCATCAAGACTTTCCTCAATTCCATCTAGAGCAGATGTGGAAAAGTTTATTTTATGAGATTATATTGATTAATATGGGCAAAAAAAAATACAAAGTAGCAATCATTGGTTGTGGTTCAATGTCTTCTAATCATGTTTATGGATATTTAACTACTGACAAATTCAATATCGTTGCTATTTCAGATCCACATGTTAAAGCGATGTTAGAATTTGATTCTATTTTTGCGCATATGAAAAATTATTCTCCCAAGCATTTTACGGATCCATTAGAAATGCTTGATTATTCTGATTATGATGTTATTTCAATTGGTACTTGGCATAAGCTACACTCTAAATGGACTATTGAAGCTGCTAGACATTCCCCTCGGGTAATACTTTGTGAGAAACCTATGGCTGACAGTTTAAAAACTGCTAAAGAAATGATTAAATCTTGTGAGGAAAATAATGTGAGTTTAATTATTGGTCATCAAAGGAGATTTTTGCCATCTTTTATTGAAGCTAAAGATTTAATTTCAAATGGTGAAATTGGAAAAATTGAATTAATTAAATCTGATTCAGCGATGGGTTTGTTTAATTGGTCTACTCATCATTTTGATATGTTTAGATTTCTTTTGAATGATGTTGAATGTGATTGGGTAATGGGATCAATTGAAAGAAGTTCTAATCGTTTTGAAAGGGAAATTAAAATAGAAGATAAAGCAATTGGAACTTTTGGATTTCAAAATGGGACTGTAGCTATACTTTTAAGTGATCTGACTACTAATTTTTATCAGGGATGTATGATATATGGATCTGAAGGTGTTATTGATCTACGCACAGGATATTTAAGATTATTTAATGGTAAAACTTTGGGGAAATGGGAACTTAGAAGAATTGACGGGACATATGAATCACTACTAGATTCTGATTTTGAGATCAAAGAAGCGAGTGTGCGCCAAGTAAAAGAAATTTATGAATTACTATGTGGAAAAATTAAGATACACAGGAATCATTATATTAATGGATATAAGGCGCTTGAAATGGCTTCTGCAGTTTATGAATCTACTAGACTGCATGAAATGATTAAATTGCCTCTAAAAACATTAGATTATCCATTGGATTTGTTAGTGGATTCTGGACACGTTGTCCCAAAGACTAATGAACCATACGATATCAGGAACTTTTTACTTAGAGATAAAAAGGGTGTCAGGGATTTTAAATTGAAGAGATTTGATTAATGTGAAGTTATTTATCTGATTTCTTCAAAACCAGTGTACGGAATTAATATTTCTGGAATTGCTATTGATCCATCTTTTTGTTGGTAATTTTCGATGATTGAAATTATTGTTCTTGGTAGTGCTAGACCAGATCCATTTAATGTATGAACAAATTTAGGTTTAGTTTTAGGAGATTCTCGGAATTTGATATTTGACCTTCTAGCTTGAAAATCTCCGCAGTTTGAGCAAGAGCTTACTTCCAACCATTCATTTGATCCTGGTGACCACATTTCAATATCATAGGTTTCTGTTGCTGAGAAACCTAAATCACCGGAGCAAAGCTGTTTTAACCTATAAGGGATTTTTAACTGGACGCAAATTTCAGTAACTTGATTGATGAGTTTAATCAGTTCATTTTCAGATTTTTTAGGTTCTACAAATTTGTAGATTTCTATTTTTTCAAATTGGTGTACTCGTTTCATTCCTCTTTTGTCTTTACCTGCAGATGCTTTTTCTTTTCTATAGCAAGGCGTGTGTGCTACGTAATTTATTGGAAGATTTTCAATGTTAAATACTTCATTTTGATGCATGCCAGTTATTGGTACTTCTGCAGTAGGTACAAGCCATAATTTTTCGTCTGAATCCACATACATATTTTCACCAAATTTAGGTAATTGACCGCTTCCAAATACAGTTTTTTCATTTACTAAATTTGGTAAATATAATTCTTCGCAATCAAATTCTTTTTGATGAAAATCTGACATCCAATTTATTAAAGCTCTTTGTAATTTGGCTCCTTTTCCTTTTAGTATGAAAAATCTTGACCCAGATACTGATACACCTCTTTCAAAATCAATGATATTTAGCTCAGATCCCAGTTCCCAATGAGGCTTGGGGGCAAAGTCGAAATTTTTAATTTCACCTACGCTTTTAATTACTTCATTTTCATCTTCATTTTTACCATAAGGAACATTATTTGAAACTAAATTTGGAATAGTAGAAAGTAAGTAATTTAATTTTGTGCTAATTTTTTCGAGTTTCAAATCTAAATTTTTAATTTGATTCCCGGCTTCTCTCATTTCTTCGATTAGAGAAATTGGTTTTTTATCAGCTTGACCTAATTTTTTTGAGACAATATTTTTTTGATTTTTTAGGTCGTCACTTTGTTGGATTAATTTTCTTTTTTGATTGTCTAGATTAATAATTTGTTCTAAATCTATTTTATCTTGACGCTGATCAAGTGAGTTTAAAATAATTTCTGGATTTTCTCTGAGTATATTTATGTCTATCATTTTAGATATTAATTGTATAAATGTCTTTTTAGCACATTATAACAATTTAATAATTGTTATAAAAAGAACCCCTCAGGTTATAAACCCTCGGGGTTCTTTAAAATTCTTATTTAATACTGTCATAAATCTTTATGACAATAAGTGTTTATTTCTCTGCAGAAACAATTAATGCTGTTGATGCAACTCTGTTTGAAGTAGCACCCTTAGCTATTACGGAGTATGTTCCTGAGTCGATAGTGGTTGTAATAGAAGCGTTTGCAACTCCACCATCATCAGCAACTGCAGATCCAATTGATGAGGATGTTCCATCACCTGTAGCGTTAAGAACTATAAAGCTGACTAACTCTCCAGGGACAAATCCAGTACCAATAAAATCGGCTGCTGAACCTTTACTTACTGTACCAACATGTACAGCAGCAGCTCCAGGAGCGCTAGCTTCGAAGCTGACAGCTGATGTAGCATTGCTACCGTGAGAACCTTTAGCTCTCAATACGACAGCTGTAGTAGCTAGAAGTTTTGCGGATGTTCTTACAATGCTTGCTCTATCTTGAAGATTACTAACAGTTAAACTGAAAGCACCTGCTGCGTCTGCAGTAGCAAACCCGATTACAGCTTCATTTGCGCCTGAACCTTGTTGGAGGTCAAACATAATTTCAACTGTTTCGCCAGTTTTGAACCCAGAACCAATTACTGTAGCGCCGCCATCTAGATAGATGACATTTCCGCCTTTAACAGCAACGGATGCTTCAGGTGAGACACCTGCGGATCCTGCTGGTCCTGCAGCACCTGTAGCACCTGTAGCACCTGTGGCACCAGTAGCACCTCTAGGACCTTGTGGTCCTTCTGGTCCTGCAGCACCAGGTTCACCAGGGGAACCTGGATTACCGGGATTACCAGGAAGACCTGGTTCACCGGCTGGACCTTGTGGTCCTTCAGGCCCAGGTAGACCCGGATTACCGGGGAGACCTGATGCACCTGCGGGACCTGTTGGTCCTGTACAAGCGATTAAAAATAACATAGCTGACATGATAGAAAATACTGCCAGCGCACCTAATTTATTAGGAAGATGTTTTACCATGAGACTTCCTCTCTTATTAAAAATTAACTATTTCGTCCTACTAAATCAATCTCTTGTTTGATGTTTCAACAAGTTAAAACAAGAAACTAAAATTACACACATTGAATAATATTCAGACTGACTATAAATTGTCAAGCCCTACAGGTGTCATTTACTAGCTATTAACCAAAGTGAGCGATAATTTAGATAAGATACATTATATATCTTTTTCTTTGATTTGTCTTGCCTTCTTGAATCATACATAAAGAAACTGATATATTTGTAATGTAAACAGATATTAATTTTGTGTTTTACTGAAGAAATTTTCGAGCCCCTGTAGCTCAGAGGATAGAGCATCGGTTTCCTAAACCGTGTGCCCGGGTTCGAGTCCCGGCAGGGGTACTTTTGAGAGATTTGATGATAGTTCTAATGGTGTTGATATGGATATAGCATTGGGTAAAGAAGCTGTAAATTTATTAAGTCAAGCACGACTTAATAAAATCCCTTTGCCTAGATTGCCTGAAAAATTAAGACCTAAAAACGAATCAGAAGCGTATTATATACAATCTTTATTTCATAAATATTTGGTTTCTTCGGGCTATGGGAATATATCGGGAAGAAAAATTGGATGCACTTCTGAAGTAATGCAGAATTATCTTGGAATTAAAACACCATGTGTGGGTGCTATTTATTCATCGGGAATTCAAAAAATCCATGGAAAGTTCTTGTTTGATGATTTTATACGTCCTGGTGTCGAATGTGAAATTGCAGTGATTTTGGGGACTGATTTGGGAGATAATGGTTTTGAATATGATAGAAATTCTGTTGAACCTTTTGTTAGTTCTGTGATGTGTGCTATAGAAATTGTAGATGATCGCTGGATTGATTATAAATCAGTAGATACATATTCATTGATTTCTGACGATTTTTTCGGTTCAGGTTGTGTAGTTGGTGCATATAAAGATCCTGCGTCTATTAATTTAAAAGAAATTAATGGACGTATTTTAGTTAGAGATAAATTGGCAGGAATGGGTGTTGGAAGAGATATTATGGGACATCCTTTTGAAGCTTTAGCTTGGTTGGCCAATTTTTTTTCCTATAGAAAAGACTATTTAAGAAAAGGAGAGATAATATCTTTAGGGAGTATTGTAGAAACAATTTGGGTAAATAAAGGGGATCAAGTAGAAGTTCGTATGGAAAACCTTGGGAATGTCAAAGTAGATTTTTTGTGATAGTTGTATTTAATATGAAAGTGTTAGATTGAAAATATTTAAGTTTCAAATCGTTAAGATTTCAGTAGTAGTATTTATTTTTTTGATCATTTCTTGTGTGTCATCTGTTGAAAATAAAAAGACACCTTTTTCATTGGATTTTTCAAGTTCTGAATATGAAAAAATCGAAGATATAAAAGAATTAGAGATTAGTACAAAACAATTTTTCATTGATTCAATTAGAATTTTTGGATATAAAAACTCTATTAATCAAATACAAGCAATAGAAGAAAGTTTTATATTTACATGTTTACATGAATTTGATGTGTTCTGGGTTAATCATTGCGAAAAATCATTGATAGACGCGATGATTAAGAATTCAATGGAAATTAATCCAATTAGAACAGATTATAGTTTAACTAATAATAGAGATGCGCAAGACAGGGATGTATTTAGGTGGTGTTTAAGTACTAAAGATCAATATGATTGTGTTCTTTTTGTTTATGCATGGTTTGACATGAGAGTTTCGTTGTGTATTGAAATTTTTTCTGCAAAAGAATGTAATTTAATGTACGATAAAGTTTTAGGTAAATACAATAAGGAAATAAATTATGTGACTCATTGATTATGTTATGTATTGATCACAATGCCAACTGGGCAATGGTCTGAACCTTTCACATCTGGAAGTATAAATGCATCTGAAACTAATTTTTGAGTTTTGTTATCTACAAAAAAATAATCAATCCGCCAACCTACATTTCGTTCTCTTGCACGAGTTGCATAATCCCACCAAGTATATTGGTCTGGTAATTTACAAAATTCTCTGAATATATCAATGAATCCCATGTTTAAAAATTTATCTACCCAATCCCTTTCGATTTTTAAGAAACCAGATGTGTTGGAGTTTTCCTTAGGTCTAGCCAAATCAATTTCTTTATGAGCAGTGTTTAAGTCACCACATATTACAATATTACGCCCAGTTTTTTTGAATTCCATCGCTTTGGACAAAAAAGCTTCGTAAAATCCAAGTTTATATTCGAGTCTAGTTTCAGAAGCTTTTCCGTTGGGGTAATAAATGTTAAATAATACAAAATCTTTAAAATCAATCAATAAAGTTCTGCCTTCTGAATCGAATTTTTCTATACCTAATCCATGCTCAACTGATATAGGAGGGATTTTTGAATATACTCCCACGCCACTATATCCTTTTTTTTCCGCAGAAGAAAAAAAACTTTGATAAGGTAATAAATTTAATAATTCTTCTGGTAATTGTTCGGGCCAAGCTTTTGTTTCTTGTAGGCACATAATATCTGGATTTTCTTTTTTCAACCAGTCAATAAACCCTTTTTTGTGAATTGCTCTTATACCATTTACATTCCAGGAAATAATTTTAAGTGACATTGTAACTCCACTATTTAAGATGATTTTTTATATACTTCAACAATATTAATTTAACTTCATTTTTTCAACAAGTAATAGAGTATTTATATCAATTGATATGATTAGATATTGTTAGGATAAATGAATGATTGTATGTGATAATTGGTATAGAATATCAATCAATATTGTTAATTAGGAGTTACAAATGTCGAAACCAAGGGTATTTATTACTAGAAAAATTTTTCCTGAATGGATTGATGAAATTAGATTAGTTGCTGATGTTGAATTGTGGGAAGATGAATTGCCGCCTTCAAGAGATATTTTGTTAGAAAAAAGCAGAGGTATTGATGGAATATTATGTCTACTGACTGATAAAATTGATTCTGAATTTCTGGATATCGCTGGTAGTCAGTTAAAAGTTATCAGTCAAATCGCAGTGGGTTTTGACAATATAGATATTTCAGAGGCTACTAAAAGAGGAATACCTGTAGGAAATACTCCAGATGTTTTGACTGCCACCACTGCAGACGCAACGTGGTCTCTTTTAATGGCTGCAGCAAGACGCGTCACTGAAAGTGAACGTTTTATAAGGAGAGGCGATTGGAAAACATGGCATCCTTTACATTTTCTTGGACAAGATATTCATTCTGCAACGATTGGTATTATTGGAATGGGTAGAATTGGTTATGAAGTGGCAAAAAGAGCTCAAGGTTTTGGAATGAAAATATTATATTATGATACTAATCGGCGCAAAGATTTAGAAGAAAAAATTGACATAAAATTTGTTGATTTAGATACTGTATTAACCGATTCAGATTATGTTAGTTTGCATACAGTTTTAAGCGACGAAACATTTCATTTGATTGGTGAAAATGAATTCAAAAAAATGAAAAAAACAAGTATTTTAGTGAATGCTGCTAGAGGTCCTGTTGTAGATTCTAAAGCTTTGTGCAATGCTTTAGAAAATGGAGATATTTGGGCGGCGGGCTTGGATGTTACAGATCCTGAACCTATTTCAAAAGATGACCCTTTATTAAAATTAGAAAATTGTGTGATAGTACCACATATAGCTAGTGCTACTGTTAAAACAAGATTTGAGATGTCTAGGATTTCTGCGCAGAATTTAATTAATGGAATTCAAGGGGAACCTCTAGTTACATGTGTGAATCCTGAAGTGTATTAATCTTGGAATATGGAGAATTCGTAAATGTATGATGTTTTTCAAGAAGCTGAAAAACAATTAAAGTTGAAAAACCCTTTTGTTATTTCAACGGTGATTAAAACAAAAGGTTCAACTCCCCAAAAACCAGGAGCCAAATTGTTAGTTTCTAGTTCTGGTGATGGTACTGGTACTTTGGGTGGAGGTTGCGTAGAAGGAGATATATGGTTTGAATCAGAAGAATTAATAAAAAATAATGGGAGTGCGTTTTATAGAGATTATATTTTGAATGAAGATTTGGCTGCTAATGACGGACTGGTTTGTGGAGGCACAATGTATTTTTTGTTAGACCTTTTGGATCAATCATCTATTAGTTCAAAATATATTTCAGAAATTAATAATGCTTATACTGGAGGCCCTGCTGTATTAGTGGCTACCTTAATTAAACCTTCAATTGATAATAATTTACCGATTGGTTCAAAGTTGTTTATTCGTGAAGATGGTACTTCAGATGGAACTCTTGGAAGTTTAGAAGCTGACTCTTTAGCGGTAATTAAATCTGAAGGGCTAATGGATTTGGGGAATAATGAATTTGTTATAACGCAAGACGGCACAGAATTTTTTATGGAAGCTTATACAAGCCCACCCCAGGTAATTTTGGTAGGTGGCGGCCATGTTTCCAAGGCTATTTCTCCTTTAGTACACAATTTGGGTTTCAGAGTTACTGTTACTGATGATCGATCTGAATTTGCAAATATAGAAAGATTTAGTGAAGCTGAAAATGTTTTGGTTGCAGATCCTAAAGAGGCATTCAAAAAGTTAAAAATTAATAAAAATTCTTATATCTTAATTGCAACAAGAGGACATAAATACGATAATTTAGCTTTGGAAATGGCAGTAAATACTTCAGCAAGATATGTTGGTTTATTAGGGAGTAAAAGAAAAGCGATATTAATTTTAAGAGAATTGGTTGATAAAGGAATACCTATTGAAAGAGTTAGAGAAGTTAGATCTCCTGCAGGATTGAATATTCACGCTAGAACTCCTGATGAAATAGCTATCAGTATAGTTTCTGAAATGTTACTATTTAGGTTAGGTGGTGATGGTTCTCCTATGAAATTAGATGAATCTTATTATCATCAATTAACTAAAAATCAGGTTTAGTAACAGTTTTTTGTGCTAAATATATCATCATATAGTTTGATTTAAGAATAATGGCCAATTTTGTTTCAGCAATTCTGTTGTCAGCTGGTAAATCTACAAGAATGGGATCTCCCAAAGCTCTTTTAGATTGGCAAGGAATTCCTTTGATTCAATATCAAATACAGAATTTGATCGATGGTGGTGTTTCGCAAGTAATTGTAGTTCTTGGACATAATTCTAAAGAAATTTCAAAATTTATTTGCAGTAGTAAAGCAAAATTTTTAATTAATGACGAATATCAAGAAGGTAAAGTTACAAGTATTCTTAAAGGAGTTTCAGCAGTTTCAGGAATATCCTCGGATATAATGATTTTAAGTGTAGACCAACCTAGAGATCATAAAATTATAAACCATTTAATTAGGAGTCATTCAGATTCAAAATCTTTGATATCTGTTCCTAGTAATGGGTTTAAATCCGGTCATCCAATAATTTTTTCATACAAACTAAAATCAAAATTAATGGAAATTTCTGAATCTAAAAAAGGCTTGAAAGCATTAATGAATGAACATCGTAATAGTTTGAACTTTGTTAATTTTCAAAATGAGATGATATTTTTAGATATTAACACGTCTGAGGAATACTTATTTTCAAAGAAAAAATTCTCTTAAATTTTTGAATATTTAGGTTTTGCGGTTTGAGTTCCATCTGGGAGAGTGTTAATAGAGAAATCACCGAAAAGGAGTGGCGCTTCTTTTGATAGCATTTCTAGTATATTGATTGCTAATTTTCTTATTTCCCAATCAGCATATCCTGCACCTCTTTGTTCTATGAAATGCCTCCAGGCACGTACATTACCAGTAACGAATATTTTAGTTTCTGTAGCATTAGGTAATATGGATCTTGCAGCTTGTCTTACTGCTTTTCTTCTATCCCATTGAGTTTCAAATAATTCTTCAGGGAGGGATTTTTCTAATTCTACTACTAGATTGCTATAAGCTTCTGTGGAGTTTTCAATCGCTTCTCGAAGTATTTTCTCACTTTCAGGATTTTGGTTTTTTGCAACGGCAGGAGGAATTACAAATGGACTATCGGATTCATCAACGAATCTTTGAGATCTTTGAGAATATGCAAATCCTGCTCTATGCCTGACTAGTTCGTGAGTTAAGCTTCTAGAAACTCCAGTGATTACAAATCCATAATTTACATGTTCGAAGACACTTCCATCGCCTTTTGATAATAGATTGTTGACAAAATCTTCAATGTCTTTTCTTCCTCTGCCAAAACTCATGTAGCATAATCTAGCAGAGACTTCAATTATAGATCCAGAATCATCTTTTCCTGCCCGAATACTATCTGGTACAGGAGGAAGTTCTTCGTCCTCAAGCAAAGAAGCAATTGATTCCCAATTTACGGAAGGTTTAGAAATTAGATATATTTTAGGGTCATTTAGATATTTTTTTTTCACTTTTTTGCCTGAGACTTTTTTGAAGTTTGTATTTAAATGTTTATAAAAGTAGGGTTTTCTAATATGTTTTTGAAAGTTTCCAAAAATTTTGCACCTTCAGCTCCATTAGCAACCCTATGGTCTCCAGATAGGGTAGTTGTCATGATATCTGCTATTACTATTTCATTTGAAGAAACTATTGGTTTTTTTGATACTGCTCCAGTAGCTAGCATACAAGTTTGGGGAGGTAAAATTATTGCTCCGAAACTTGAAATGTTATACATGCCAAGGTTGCTAATACTAAATGTTCCATCAGTATATTCTTTGGAACTTAAAGTGCCACTGTTTGATCTGTCGATTAAGTCTTTACTAGAAATTGCAATCTCTTCTAGAGATTTTTTTTCACATCCTAGTATAGCTGGAACGATTAATCCATCGGTTGTTGAAATAGCTATTCCAATATTTATTTCGTTATGAATTTTAGGCGAGTCATTGACATAAGTAGAATTGAATTCAGGAAATTTTTTTAAAGATTCAACAGTCGCTGCAATAATTAAATCATTGACTGAAACTTTTATTGATTTTGTTTCCAGTTTTTGATTAAGTTTACTTCTTAAATTCATTGCAACTGTCATGTCAATTTCATTTGTTAAGTAGAAATGAGGTATTTCTCTTTTACTTTTAGTTGTTACTCTTGCAATTTGTTGTCTAACTTTATTTTGCTTTGAGTCTTGAGGGATAGATTCAGATGACACATGAGATTTTTGGTCATTTTCTGAAGAGATTAAAAGGGTAACATCATCTCTAGTAATTCTACCTCCGGGTCCAGATCCAGAAATCGAGCTTAAATCTATGTTATTTTCATTAGCTAGTCTTCGGGCAGCAGGAGATATTTTTTTATTATTGGACTCAATTTTTTCTCGAGCATCAGGTTTTGGCAAAGAAATTTCTTCTGTTGAGTCAGTTTTTTCTGTTTCAGCTGATGTATCGGAATTGTTGATTGAATTTTCTTGAATCTCTTCTCCCTGAGAACCAATGACAATTACTGGGTCGCCTACAGGAACTATCGATCCTTCATCTACAATGATTTTTTTTACTATGCCTGCAGTAGTGGATTCAAATTCAATCACTGCTTTATCCGTTTCTATTTCAGCGATTGCTTCTCCTAGTTGAACTTCATCCCCAACTCCTTTTAGCCATCTAACTAAAGTTCCCTCTTGCATATCGTAACCCATTTGGGGCATATTTAGTGTAGTTGCCAGAATGCACCTCCCTATATAGAAAAATTTTGTTTAATTGCTGCGACTATTTTTTCTTCACTTGGTATTGTACCAAGTTCAAGTTTTCGATTGTATGGAGCTGGCACATCTTCAGATGCAATTCTAATAATTGGTCCATCTAGATAATCGAAAGCTTCTAATTGAATTGATTCACTAATGTTTGCTCCAAAACCTCCGGTTTTCCATGTTTCTTCTACGACTACGGCACGTCCTGTCTTTTTAACAGATTTAATTATTGTTTCAAAATCTAGAGGCCGCAAAGTTCTTAGGTCTATTACTTCACATTCTACATTAAAATCTTTTGATATTATTTCACTGGCCGCCATACAAGTTCTAACCATTCCTGAATAAGATATAATTGTGATAGAATCTCCACTACGTTTTATGTTTGCTTTTCCAAAAGGAATTTCAAAAAACTCATCTGGGACTTCTTCTTTTACACCATACAACAATGCATGTTCTGCAAAAACTACAGGATCTTTCTGTTTCATTGAAGTTCTAAATAATCCAAGAGCATCTTTAGGAGTTGAAGGACAAACAACTTTTAATCCTGGCACAGCTGCTAACCAACCTTCAAAACTTTGAGAATGAGTAGCTCCCAACTGTGCTCCACCACCTGTTACAGTTCTTAGTACAAGTGGTACTTCTATTTGTCCATTGGACATATATCTGAGTTTTGCAGCATGGTTAATTAATTGATCGAATGCAAGAAGCAAAAAATTAATTGTCATAATTTCAACTATAGGCCTGAGTCCTGCAGCTGCAGCTCCAATACCTGTACCCAAAATTACAGATTCTGAAATAGGGGTGTCAATAATTCTTTTTGGTCCAAATTTTTTTAATAACCCTGCAGTAACTGCATATGCTCCATTATAATCGCCAATATCTTCTCCCATTAAGAATACTTTTGTGTCCGATTCTAATGCTTCTATTAATCCTGTTTTAATGGATTCTCTTAATGTCAAATTACTCATTTTGATACACGTTTTCTAGTAATGATTCAATTTTCGGATCTGGACTGTTTTTGGCAAATTCGATGCAATCAAATATTTCAGAATCTACACTTTCTTTAATTTTAAGTATTTTTTGCTGATCAATTATTTTTTGATTGGATAGAAATTTTTCTAGTTTAATTATCGGGTCATTTTTTTGCCATTCTACAACTTCTTGAGATTTTCTATATGAACTTGGATCTGCCATAGAATGTCCTCTGAATCTATAACACATCGCTTCTAGGAATACGGGGCCTTCCCCAGATCTAATTTTTTCAATTGATTGCTGTGTTGCTTTTTGTACCTCTAAAACATCCATTCCATCTATTTGCATAGAAGGAATTTTGTAAGAATCTGCAATTTTATAAATATCTTTTCCAGAAGATCTGGTTTTATTAACATGAGTTCCCATACCGTATAAGTTATTTTCTAGACAAAATAAAATTGGTAACTTCCATAGTGAAGCTAAATTCATAGATTCGTGAAATTCCCCCTCGTTTACAGCTCCATCGCCCAAGAAGCATAATACAATAGAATTTTCTTCTTGGTATTTTGATGCAAACCCTAACCCACATGCTATAGGTAGCTGACCGCCAACTATTGCGTGTCCTCCCATAAATCTTTTTGAAACATCAAATATATGCATCGATCCACCTTTGCCAGCACTTGTTCCATCAGACTTCCCCATTAGTTCACTCATAATGTTTTTTGGGTTTATTCCTCTTGCTAAAGCGTGGCCATGATCTCTGTAGTGAGTGATGATGTAATCTTTTTCAGATAGACAAGAAATTGATCCTACAGCTATAGCTTCTTCACCTATGTATAAGTGACAGAATCCACGAATGTCACCCTCCATGTACAACCTTCCAGTTTCTTCTTCAAATCGACGGAGAAGGAGCATGTCTTGATATAGTTTGATTGTTTTTGATTGGTCCATATTATAATTTTTGTAGATTATACAAGATATTTGGAAAAATTACATGTGAATTGCTTCATTATTAATGGCTAAACAGGCTTCTACAATTGATTCTGAAATTGTAGGATGTGGATGAACTGTCATAGCCAATTCTTCTTCAGTGCTCTCTAACATAGTTGCAATACCTAATTCACCAAGTAATTCGGTAACTTCCGGGCCAACCATATGGGCCCCTAGGATAATTCCACTTTCAGATTCAGATACGATTTTGATCATACCTTCATTATGTCCTAATGCCATTGCTTTTCCGCTAGCAGATAAAGGAAATTTTCCGACTTTAACGGTAGACCCTTGATCTATTGCTTGTTGTTCTGTCATACCAAAACTTGCAACTTGAGGGTTTGAATATATGGCTCGAGGCATATATTCATATTTTATTGGTTCAGGAGATTGACCTGCAATGTGCTCTATAGCATGAATTCCTTGAGCTGATGCAACATGTGCTAGTAGTGTTTTCCCTGTAACGTCTCCAATTGCATAAACTCCTTTCAAATTAGTCATCATATTTTCATCGATCGCTATGAAATTGTTATTGATTGAAATTCCAACTTCTTCAAGTCCAATATTTTTCACATTTCCTTCCATACCTACGGCAACTAAGACTATATCTGTTTCTATTTCAGAAATTTTGCCATTAGAATTAAGTTCTAGTATTGCACCTGAATTAGTTTTAGTGACTTTTTCAACTTTTGTTTGAGTTTTAATTTGTATTCCTTGCTTAATTAAAGAACGAGATAATTGTTTACTAATTTCAGCATCCTCTAGAGGAAGAATTTGATTTTGTAATTCAACTAAAGTTACATTAGTACCGAAAGCATTCCACATATAAGAAAATTCTACTCCGGTTGCTCCCGCTCCTATTATCACGGCTTTATTTGGAGACTTTTCTATTCCTAATGCATTTTTGCTGTTTAGTATGATTTTTTCATCTATTGGAAGATTTGGAATGTCTTTAAATTTTGCACCTGTAGCTATTAAAATGTTTTTAGAACTAATTTTTTGCTTGGTTTCAAGAATTTCTACTTGATTTTGACTTGTAATTCGACAGTTTCCAGGTATTAATTCAACATTGTTTTTTTTAAGAAGAAAACCTATTCCATCAGTTAGTTTTTTAACAATTTTCCTACTTCGATTAACAGCTTGCCCAAAATCAGATTTTAAATCTGAGACATATATTCCATGTTCGTTTGATTCTTTAATTAGATTTAATATTTCAGCACTTCTAAGTAAAGATTTACTAGGTATACATCCCCAATTTAAACAAACACCTCCTAATTCATTTTTTTCTATTAGAGCAGTTTTTAAACCTAATTGGGCAGATCTTATAGCGGCAACATACCCTCCAGGTCCGCTACCAATAATTAATACATCAAATTCAAATTGTGACAATGTAAACGCCTCCTGCAAAGTAGGGTTAATTTAGATAAGGATTATATCTGAATGTTATAATTTTTTCTTGTTATTTTTTCCTTTAAAATTAATATTAGTAATGATTTTTAATATAATAAGTTTTTTAAAGAATATTCAAACTTTTTACCTTTACTTGAATAAAAGGTTTTTCATTGATATCATTTTACTAGGCAGCCAATCTTCTTATAAGAACGGTGAGCATGTAAAAAGTTTAGAATAGGTTGCCTTCCTTTTTCAAGGAGGGCTTTTTTTTATCTAAATTAATTTGTTATGCTCTGTCCTCAAAAATATTTAAATTGGATATTTTGCTATGTTTGATCCGAATAATAAAAATCAAATTAGAATAGGTTTTATTGGAGCTGGTATTGTAGGGATTTCTTTGGCTTTAGCTTTGAGGAAATCAGATTATAATGTTCGATCTATCTTTAGTAGAAGAAAAAAATCATCAGAAACATTTGCCAGATTAATTTCTGGATGTCATGTTGTTGAGTCTTATGATGAAGTTTCCGCAAAATCCGATATCGTTTTTATTACAACTTCTGACGATTCAATTCAAGCTGTGGCTTCAAAGACTAATTGGCGAAGTAAACAATTAGTTGTTCATTGTTCAGGAGCTTCAACTTTGGATGTTTTAGAGGAAGCAAGAATTCAGGGAGCATATGTAGGATCTTTGCATCCTTTACAGGCTTTTGCTTCTTTTGAGGATGGGGTATTAAGTATACCAGGAACAACCTTTGCAATCGAAGGAAAAGAATTTGCAAGAAGTTTTTTAGAGTCCTTAGCATTAGATATTGGTGGAGAAGTAATTTATCTAAATTCAGAAGATAAAGTTTTATATCATTTAACAGGAGTGATGATGGGAGGAATGTTATCTACTTTGGCTGCTTCAGTCTCGGATCTGTGGAGATTATTTGGATATGACAGAGAAAAAGGAGTCAATGCATTAAGTAAAATGATTCATCAAGTTGGGATAAATTTAAGACAGTTAGGTATTCCAGATGCTGTAGCTGGCCCATATTCGAGGGGGGATATAGGGACAATTGAAAAACATTTGTCAGGACTTCTTGATAAGGCGCCAGAACTATTACCTGTCTATTGTGAAATGGCTTTAATTGGCTTGCCTTATGCTTTTGAAAAAGGAAATTTATCTGAAGAAAAACTTCAAGAAATTAGAGGTCTGGTTCTGTCTTTCAAAAATAAAGGAGAATTTAAGTGAGATTAAATATAAATAATATTTCTGAAATGTATAAGAATGGAGAAAAAATTTCAGCTATTACAGCCTATGATTTCACTTTCGCAAGCCTTGCTGATTCGGTTGGTTTTCCAATTATATTAGTTGGAGACAGTTTAGGTCAGGTTGCTCTCGGATATGATTCTACTGTTCCAGTTACAATGTCAGATATGTTAATACACGTTAAATCGGTAGTTAGAGGTGCAAAAAGATCCCTCATTATTGCAGACATGCCATTTATGAGTTACCAGTCAGATATTTCTGATGCTATTTCCAATGCAGGTAGATTAATTAAAGAAGGAGGGGCGCAATCAGTTAAATTAGAAGGTGGAGAAAAAATTGCAAATACTGTCGCTAAGATTGTTGATTGCGGTATACCTGTAATGGGGCATATAGGACTTACTCCACAATCAGTAAATCAGTTAGGTGGATATAAAGTACAAGGGAAATCTGAAAAAGAAAAAGAAAAACTTATTGCAGATGCTAAAGCTATAGAAAGTGCGGGTGCTTATTCTATAGTTTTAGAATTAATAAAGTCAGATTTAGCAGAGGAAATTACTAAAGAAATATCAATTCCAACTATTGGTATAGGTTCTGGTCCAAATTGTTCTGGGCAAATTCAAGTAATTCATGATGTGTTAGGTTTGAGTTTAGGTGAATCATACAAACATTCTAGACAATATTTGGATTTGAGAAAATCTGTTCCTGAAGCTTTGAAGCAATATTTAAAAGACTCAAACTCAGGAGATTTTCCATCTTCTAAAGAAAGCTTTTAATTATTGATTGAAATATTATGAAAATTATTAGGTCGATTTCAGAGGCAAATCAATTTCGCAATTCAATAAATGTTGTTGGTTTAGTTCCTACTATGGGGGCTATACATGAAGGGCATCTTTCATTAGTAAGAAAGGCCAAGCAAGATTGTGATATTGTGATAGTTACTATTTTTACGAATCCTATACAATTTTCAAATCGGGATGATTTTTCTTCTTATCCAAAGACTATAGATCAAGATTTAGATTTTTTGAGGCAAGAAGGTGTAGATTTGGTATTTTGTCCATCAGAGGCTGACATATATCCTGATGGATTTACAACTTCAGTGGAGGTTGAAAAATTTTCAGATTTATTTGAAGGGGAATCAAGACCTGGACATTTTAAAGGTGTCACAACTATAGTTACAAAATTGTTAAACTTGTTTTTGCCAAATAAAGTTTATTTTGGTCAGAAAGATTTTCAACAAACTTTTTTGATCCAAAAGCTTAATGCAGATTTAAATATTAATTCTGAAATTATTGTTTTGCCAACTATACGTGAATCTGATGGATTGCCAGTAAGTAGTAGAAATGTTTTACTTAGTAAGGATGAGAGAATTTCAGCCTCTGTTTTGTATAGGGTTTTAAAAAATATCAAAAATTTAGATACATTTGATTCTAAGAAAATTTATCAAGAAATTGAAAATGAAATTATTAAGGAAAATTTAGTTGAATTAGATTACGTAAAAATTGTAAATCCAGATACTTTTTCAGAACTTTTAGAAGTTGGAGAAAATGCAATTATATTAATTGCTATAAATATTGGTTCAATCAGATTGATAGATAATGTTTTTATAAAAAGAATTTCTAGTGGAATTGAGATAGATTATAGATTTGAAAGATATTGCTGAACAAAATCCATGCCAACTAATTCAGTATAGGCGTTTTGTAATTCATTTGTGATTTTCCCAGGAATTTCTCCGGAACCTATGGTATTTCCGTTGGATGTTGATATTGGCACAATACAGAAACTAGTTGAAGTGATAAATGCTTCATTTGCTGTGTAAAGATCAAAAAGATCTATATCATCTTCTGAAAAATTTATTGATAATTTTTTTGCTAATTCTATAGTTACTTCTCTACTGATTCCTTCCAATATCCTTTGTTTTTTAGGTGTAATCAGTGTTCCTTTTTTAACTATGAATATATTCGCTCCGGGGCCTTCTGACAGATTGCCGTTAGTATCAAGAAGTATTGGTAAAGCGTCTGGATTAGTTGATTTTGCTTCGAATTCAGCTTGAATTAAATTAATGTTGTTATGTATTTTTGCTCTGGGACTAATCGATTCAGGGGGTGTTCTTCGTATTGAAGGCGTGATTATTGGAATTCCATATTTGTAATATTTTGCTCTTTCTTTGAATGGTAATGGGTAACACTCGATGATTGAAGTGAGTTTAACTCCATCTCCTCTGCTAACTCTTTGAGAAACCCAAAAATCGTCATTTGATTTAAGTAAATGCAAGTTTTGTTCTAACACTTGCATTGTTAAATTTTCCCATTCATTTTTTGTAATATTAGGCTCCATTCGCATATATTTTAAAGAATTTAAAAATCGATCTAAATGTTCACTTAGTCGAAATATTTTGCCGCCGAAAGTCCTTGTAGTATCGTAAACAGCATCTCCAAGCATGAAGCCTCTATCTCTAAATGAGATTTTTGCTTGACTTTCTGGAATGATTCTACCGTTGAAATAAACCACTCGTTCTTGATTATTTGACATCTTTTTCTTCCACAATTTCAATTTTTCTGATTTTTTTATCATTATTTGTATTACTTTGATTAGATGAAAGTTTTTCAATTATATTCATGCCAGAAATAACTTTACCAAATACGGTATGGCAGGAACTGTTGGGTTTCTTACAATCTTTTTTGGATCCATCAGGATTGTATCCATCTAGGTGAGGTGTAGCTCTATATGTGATAAAGAATTGAGAGCCATTTGTACCTTTAGAATTTTTTCTCAATCCAGAATTTGCCATTGAAACTATTCCAGGTGAATTATGTTTAAGGCTAGGATGAAATTCATTATCAAATTCGTAACCGGTATCTCCTTTTCCAGTTCCTGTAGGATCGCCAGTTTGAGCAACAAATCCAGGGATAATTCTGTGGAAAATTATGTTGTCATAATAACCATCTCTTGCTAAGAAAACAAAATTATTTACTGTTAAGGGGGTTTTTTTCGCATATAACTCAATGGATACTTGATCACCATTTTCCATGTGAATTATTGCCGAATATTTATTTTCTGGATTGATAGACATTTTTGGATATGAATCAAATTGTTTTCCAAGATGAGTTAAATCTGGCAGAGTGATTTGAGTTTCTATTCCAAAATTTGAAAAATAAGCAGAAAGTTCAAATTTTGCATAACTGTTTTCTAACCCTTTTAGAAAAGGTAATGGAATCAAATCAAGTTTGACTTTTCCTGCCAGTGTGATTTTATTGAATTGATTGTTTTTTGAATCTACTAAAATTTCAGTCTTAATATTTGACAAAGATTCTGATTGAAGTGAACTGAAAGATCCAGTCAATTGATATTCTGAAGAATTTAACAGATTGACATTTGGATCTAAAGAAAATTCTTCAGAATCAGAGTTAAAAATATTTAGAAATTGGGATATGTTCCCTGTGAATAAATTATCGTCTCTCAAAGGGTAAAATTTGTTGTCGCTTGGATCAGATATATATGATTTTCCATTTTTAGTAATTATTTGATGTGTAAAAGTAAATAATCCAAGCGGAACAAATATCTCAGATTGACTACCACCATTTTGTTTGAATATTCCTGAGATTTCCATGGGGATAAGAATTTCAGAATTTTGGAAATTAGTTTTTAGTTTAATTTCCATTTTGTATTTTGCTGATTCAGCTTTGTTTAAGTGAAGTATTGCGTTATTTACTATCTGGTTTGGGTCATTTTGTACTTTTACGGGAGCCGGAACAGGAAGAGGAATAGCTGTAGGGTTAGGAGTAGGAGCAGGAGTAGCTGTAGGTGTTGATACAGGCCTTGCCTTTGGTAAAGGTTTATTAGTTATAGGCTTGTCATCAGTTATTTTTGATGTAGTATTTTTTATAGAAACTTTTTCTGATTGTGTTGATGATTTATTGGTTTTGTCAGAGTTAAAACACCCAATACAAAGAATTATCAGGATAATTGTTATTAAGAAAATTTTCTTTTTTTGCGTTAATCTAAACATATGACAAAATTTATATCCTTGAATCAATTGGCTATATCCGTCGTTACTATTATACTTAAACCTGTTGAATGAATAAATTTATTTTTTTGGAAGAGTGAAATTATGATTCTAATTTATACCGATGGATCATGTTTAAGTAATCCTGGTCCAGGAGGATGGGCTGCTATTATTTTAGATGGTGAATCAAAAATGATACTGAAGGGAGGAGAAAAAAATACTACTAACAATCGAATGGAAATGATGGCTGTCATTTCAGGTTTAGAATCTGTTGCTAACAACGATGATGTAACAATTTATTCTGATAGTAAATATGTAATTGATTCAATCACTCTTGGTTGGAAAAGAAAAGCAAATTTGGATCTTTGGGAACTTTTAGACCAGCAACTAATCGGTAAAAATGTAGAATGGGAATGGGTCAAAGGGCATTCAGGAGATAAGTATAATGATGAAGCTGATCATATCGCTTTTTTAGAAGCTAACGCCTCAAAATTAACAAAAGGGTCATATAAAATTGATCCTAGAGTAGAGTATTTGATGAATAAACCTGATATTGAAATAGATGATTCCGATAGGAATTCAATTGATACGCGTGATATATCTGTAGAAGGTAAGATGAGTCATTTGGATGATCAAGGTAAAGCTACTATGGTAAACGTTGGTTCTAAAGAAAAAACTATTCGAAAAGCTGAAGCGAAATGTAATGTAATTCTTGGTGACGAGATTCTTGGATTAATCAAAGATAATCAAATTAAAAAAGGTGATGTTTTTTCAGTAGCTAATATTGCTGGAATAATGGCAGCTAAGAAGGCTTCAAGTCTAATTCCTCTTTGTCATACGATTTTGATTGACAAAGTTGAGATAAATTTTGATATTGATGAAAATAATAACCAAGTAGAGATAACATCTATAGTTGAAACAAGTGAAAGAACCGGTGTTGAGATTGAAGCATTGGTTGCTGCTAGTGTGGCAGGCGTAACGATTTATGATATGTGTAAGAGTGTGGATAAGAAAATTCGTATAGACAATTTACGTTTGGTTAAAAAAACCGGTGGCAAAAGTGGTGATTTTGATATTGAAAAGACAGGTTGATTATCAGTAAACATAATATCAATAAAATAATACTTGGATTAGGAAATCCTGGATTAAATTATGTAGGAAGTCGCCATAATTTAGGTTTTGAGTTGATTGATCTTATTGCTGATAAATATTCGGTTGATTTGAATTCTAAAGATAAAATCATGGTGTATGGCTCTGGGAATATCAAATCGAATAAAATTCTTCTTGTGAAGCCTAAAACTTATGTGAATAATTCTGGATTTGCTGTAAAACGTATTTTAGAGTTATATTCTTTGAAAATGACGGAATTAATTGTAGTATATGATGATATGGATTTGACTCCTGGTAAGATCAGGTTTAGGTCACAAGGTAGTGCTGGTGGACATAACGGAATTAAGTCAATTATTGATTCTTGTAATTCAGCTATATTTGATCGTTTAAGACTTGGTATTGGTAGACCAGATTATGGAAATGAAGTTGATTATGTTTTAGGAAAGCCTGAATTAGAAGATGTATCTGAAATTAATTCTGCGTTAGAAAATTCTATCAGTGCATTGGAGTTTTATTTGGATAATGGAATTTTAGCAACAATGGATAAATATAATTAGCATTTGAGGTTAAGTAATGGGTTTAAGTTTAGATCAAGTCAAAAAAATAGCTAAGTTATCTAGGATTAAAATGACTGATGAACAGTTAAAAAACATGCGTATTGAATTAGAGAATATTTTCAATCATATTGATGTTATTCAGAAAGCTGATACTGAGAAGATTGAACCTACAGGTCATTCTGTTAATTTGGATTCAGTTTTCAGGAATGATGTAGTAGAAAAATCAGCTCCTGTTAAGGAAGCGTTGAAGAATGCCCCCAAACAAGAAGATGATTTTTTTACAGTTAGAAAAATTATTTGATTATTTAGGTTTTAAAATTGTCTCAAGATGAATTAAAAAATTTAACTATTCATGAAGCCAGAAAAATGTTGGATTCAAGAAAGATATCTTCAAAAGAGTTAACAAATATTTTTCTTGAAAGAATACAAAAGGTTGATCAATCAACTAATGCTTACATAACTGTCACAACGGAATTTGCTTTGCAACAAGCTGATATTGCTGATGAAAAAATCAGAATTGGAGAACAGAAACCGTTGACTGGAATTCCAATGCAGCTGAAGGATAATATGTCAACTGCTGGAATAAAAACAACTTGTGCGTCAAAGATGTTGGAAAATTACATTCCATCGTATAATTGTACAGTTGCTGATAGATTATTTTCTGAAGGTGCAATTTTATTAGGAAAAGGAAATCTCGATGAGTTTGCAATGGGTTCTTCAACAGAAAACTCATATTATGCTTCCACTGCTAATCCTTGGGATTTAAAAAGAGTTCCTGGAGGTTCTAGCGGAGGTCCTGCAGCTGCAGTTTCAGCAGATGAATGTCTGTTTTCACTAGGGTCTGATACTGGTGGTTCAATTAGACAACCTGCAGCTTTCTGTGGAGTTGTAGGAATGAAGCCAACTTATGGAGTTGTGAGCAGATTTGGACTAATTGCATTTGCTAGTTCTTTAGATCAAATAGGTCCAATTACTAAAAATGTCCAAGATTCTGCGATTGTTTTGAACGCGATTTCTGGATATGATCCTAAGGACTCCACATCTATAAAAAATGTTTCTCAAGATTATATTTCGAACTTGAAGTCAAATATTTCTGGTATGAAATTAGGCGTTCCTAAGGAGTATTTTCCAGATGGAATGGAGGAAGGTGTAAAAAAATCTGTCTTTCAAGCGATTGAACAGTTTAAAAAATTAGGAGTAGAGATCAAAGAAGTTTCTTTGCCTCATACAGATTATGCACTTGCAGTTTATTATATTATTGCTCCTTCTGAGGCTGCAGCTAATTTAGCGAGATACGATGGTGTCAAATATGGATTTTCTTCTAAAGGAGATTTGGAAGATATTTTTGATGATATTGAAACAACTAGACAAGGTGGATTTGGTGATGAAGTGAAACGTAGGATTATGATTGGAACCTATGCTTTGTCAGCTGGATATTATGATGCATATTACTTAAAAGCCCAAAAAATCAGAACAATAATTCGTGAAGAATTTAACGAAGTTTTTAAAAATGTTGATGCTTTAATTACTCCAACTTCTCCTACTGTTGCTTTTAAATTGGGTGAAGTAATTGATCCTTTACAGATGTATTTAAATGATGTTTTTACTCAACCTGCAAATATTGCAGGCCTTCCTAGTATTTCGATTCCATGTGGAATTTCTGAAGGATTACCTGTGGGAGTTCAATTAATGTCTTCTCCAATGAATGATGGTGTTGTATTAAATTTGGCAAATGCTTTCGAACAATCAACTGATTGGCATGATTTAAAACCTGAAATATTTATTTAAGGGAGTTTAAAAATGGGGACAGATTTTTTGCTTAAGGAATATAAAAATAATGAGTCTCAACTAAAATCTTTCAACAATCTAGGATATGCTTTTTTCAAGAATGTTTTAAGTAAGCAGGAGATTTTGGAATTAAGAAATGCAATGGATAAATTAACCCCGATTAAAGAAAGTTTTGATAGAGACGGGATTCATCCTGAAGGTAATTTTTTTGAAAAACACATAAAGTGTGTTTTTAACAGGGATTCTATTTTTTTGTCTTATGTTGATCGTAAAGAGATAATAGATTTTGTTGCTTCTGCTGTAGGCCATAAAGTACATGCTGGATCTAGAAATTTAGAATATGAAAATTTTCATATAATAGGTATGACAGCTTGGGTTACTGGACCAGGACGTACTGATCAGCAACTTCATTGTGATTGGTTACCCTTTCCTTTGCCAGAAGATGTTATCAAAGACTCTCGGGTTAAGGTGCCTTTATTAGTTACTACGGTACATTATTATTTAGATGATTTGTTTGAAGATTTAGGACCAACAAAATTTGTTCCAGGATCACACTTGTCTGGCCGATTGCCAAATGGCGATACATCTTGGAATGGACAAGAGGAACAAAGTATTTTGTGTGATGCAGGAGATGTTCTTGTTTTCAGAAGTGATGTTTGGCACCGTGGAACTGCGAATAAAAGCAATCAAAATCGATATTTATTACAGGTTCATTATGCTAATCGTATGATAGCACAAAAGTTTCCTCCTTACTTGAATCAATTTCAATTTAATCAAGTAATCCTTGATCAAGCAACGCCTCGTCAAAGAAGGATTTTGGGAGATCACCCTAACGCAGCTTATGACTAAATTATCTTTATCATTGTCTCGGGATAAGTTGTTCTTTTACCATTGCGCTGTTGAACTTATTGCTGTTAGAATTTCGATTAATATTGATATGTGAAAATTTTATCGGAATGTTTTGGAGCAAAAATGGTTAACAAAAATAAAATCTCAGTAGGATATATAACTACACCTCATCCTCATGGTTCTATGCATATTAAAACTTTAGATGTGATTGATGAAGTTGATCAAATATATCTTTGTGGATTAGAAAATGAAGATTTGGAATCTATGGCTAGTTTGTCTAGTAAAGTTGTTTCTAAGACAACTGATTTATCGGAAATTCTTTCTAATAAAGATATTGATGCTTTGTTGGTATGTGTTAGGCCAGATATTTGTCCAGGAGTTTTGGATGCTGCTTTGGATGCTGGTAAAGGGGCGTTATTTGAAAAGCCTGGTGCTTTAACGTCTAAGGATTTAAAACCAATTGCAAAGAAAGCTAACGAACTTGGGATCACTATGGGTACAATGTTTCAGAATAGATTTGGCCCTTCGATGCAAGATATCAAAAGGATCGTAGATGGTGGTGCTTTAGGTAATTTGATGACGGTGGAAGCTAGAATGGTTACTTCTCAAGTTAGATATAGAGATCCAGAAATGTGGATTTTTAAAAAGGATATGGCTGGAACTGGAATTCTTGGATGGTTAGGTTGCCATTACATTGATTTACTATGCCATTTAATTGATTCGAAAATTAAAACAGTTACGGCTATTGTTGGTAATCGAAATCCTGAAAAAATTGAAGTAGAAGATACGGCTGGCTTAGTAGTGAAATTTGAGAATGGTGTTCTAGGAACAATTAATTGTGGATATCATTTACCTTCAAGTAGCGCAGGGTATTCATCTGCAGCTTATGACACTTTTATAGGTATTAGGGGCGCAGATGGATATGTGAGACTCGAGCCATCTGAAGGAGAAGGATACTCCTTGATGAGCATATCTCCTGATTGGGAAAGTGGTGGATTGCGTCAAATTGATTTTAATAATATGCCTCATTCTGAAGCATATGGCGATGTTGGAGGTAGAAATTTTGTTTCTGATTTTCTTATTGCTGCAATTGAAAAACGTCCAGCAAAAGTAACGATTGATGATGCAGTACACGTCTTAGAAGTTATTGATGCTGCGATTGAATCCTCTAGCACAGGTAGAACTATTGATTTGTAAAGATTTTTATAGGAGTAAAAGTTATGCCTAAAGGTAAAAGATTAGTTTCCGTTTATCAAGGACCTGATGTTAATAGAACTATTGAAATAGAAGATTTTGAAACTTCAGAGATAGGTGATAGTCAGGTTTTAGTTAAAGTTTCTAAAAGTCAAGTCAGTGCAGGTAGTGAAAAAGGCTATGTAACAGGAATGCATAGTTTGCCTGTTACAGATGCAGATATGAGAAGATTACCAGGATACACTACAGTCGGGCATGTACTTGAAGCAGGAAAATCTATGTCTGCTTTTAAACCAGGTGATCGTGTTTTAACTTATGGTAATCATGCTTCACATTGGGTAACAGAACCTGATTTAAATCCAAGTGACCCTATAAAAATTCAACATATTGATTTTGATATTACAGATGAACAAGCTGCGATGGCTCGTCTGGGTGATGTTGCTTTACATTGTATTAGACGAGGTGAATTACAGATAGATGAAAAAGTAGCAGTTTTTGGAGTTGGTGTAGTTGGTCAATTATTAGTATCTTTTGCAAAAATTTCCGGAGCTTATCCTGTGATTGCAGTAGATATGGATGACGATAGATTAGAATTAGCACGTCAAAGTGGTGCTACACATACAGTTAATGCAGGAAAAGAGAATGCTGCTGCTGCTATTCAGGAAATCACTAATGGTGGAGCTCAATGTGTATTTCATTCTAATCGAAACCCTAACGTTTTAGCAGACTGTATGGAAGCTGCTGCGATGAGAGGAAAAGTTTGTCTTGTTGGTAGCCCTCCCGGAAAAGCAGAAATTGGACTTCAGGTAGATTTACTTAGAAGAGAATTAGATATCAGAGGATCTTATGGAACGATTGATTATGCACATAGAAATTACGCCTGGACTCAACGAAGAGACAGAGTAGCAATATGGCGTATGATCGAATCTGGAGATTTAAAAGTAGATCATCTTATTAGTCATGTTGCAAAACCAGAAATGGCAAATGATTTATATCAAAAAATTGGAGAAGGAACCAGCGGGTGGATGGGAATATTTTTTGATTGGACAGAATAATTAATTATTTAACTCCACGGCATTACCCCAAATCCATCCGATTTCGCCAGTTTCATTTATTTTGATTTTCATTAGGCCGACGTGATAATTTCTAGGTCCTCCATTTTCCATTTCTATATATGAATAAAAGCAACTTGCATCTTCAATAAAAGTTACTTGAGTACCTACAGCTATTGGTGTTCCGTCAGTTTCTTTAATGAAGCAGTGTTCTACTTTACCTTTGCCTTGCCGGACTAATCTCCTGTATTCAAAATCTGGCCATAATCTTAGAGGTAGTTCTACTCTTGGTCCTTTTCCACCTCCATCTCCATATTGTTCAACTTCTAACGAAGGAGGAACAACGGAGCCTGGTTTTGCTGCACCTGAACTACTATCTGATGATGAACAGCTAATAACAAATAAACCTATTAATAAAGCAAGTATTTGAAAAAGAGTCCATATTTGAACTGTTCTAATTATCTTAACTTTCAGGTTCATAGTATTACCTTCTATTAATCATATTAATATCAAATGTCATTTTTCATTAGGATTTGTAAATGATACAGGTAACAATGTTAAGAAAGCAATTAAAGAGACAATGCTTGCGAACCAAAATGCTGATTGAATATTTGAGATTTGAACAAAAAATCCTGCTAAAATTGGGGCTATTAACGTAAATGGTTGACTGAATAATCCCATGATACCCATTGAACTAGATTGGATATTTTTATCAGCTATATCCATGATTGCAGAAGTTGCGATATTTGAAACTGCGTAAAAGAATAAACCTATTGATGAAATTACTATGCCAAGTTGAATTGAGTTGTTAGAAATTATTAACCCTAAGTACAATAATGATAATAACCCGTAACTGGGAGCTAGAACCATTTTTCTACCATATTTATCTGAAGCTACACCCATAATTGGTTGTGAAATCATTCCTAGAACATATAGTAAAGTTAGGTAAATACCTAGAACAAATGAGGAATATCCTAAGGTTTCGCTGATGTAAATTGGAAGAAATGTTTGTATCACAAGTCTTCCCATCAATATGAAAGAATAAGAGGCCATAATACTGATTGTTTGAATACTAGAAGCTAGTTTTTTAATATCTGATAAATAATTTTTGAATTCTTTTTTTTCATTTTGCCATCGATAAGCTTTAATTACACTAAAAGAAATTATTAATCCAGCAACGATTGATGCGGGGAAATGTAGCATCATGATATTTTGCCAAGAGAATTGAAGGAACAATGCACCTACAATTATTGGTCCTAAAGAATCCCCTATACTTGCTCCTACACCATGGATTGATAAAGCGGTGCCACGATTATTGGGATATGTTATTGAAAGAGCTCCAATTCCTGCAGGATGCCATAAGGCTGTACCAAATCCTATTACAGCAGAGGCTAAAATTGCTATAGAATATGAGTTTGTAACACCCATTAAAAAATATCCACTTCCAAAAGACATTATGGCGCTGAATAAAATTAAGGATGTATAGCGCCTGTATGAGTCAGCTATAAAACCTGAAGGTAAGTTTAAGCCAGTCATTGAAGATTGCCTAATTGATGATAAAACTCCAATTTGAACGTCTGAAAGAGATAAACTCGATTTTACAAATGGCAAAATTAATGAAAACAAACCTTGATACCAATGAACAATTGTGTGCCCAAAAGTCAGAGTGATTAACAGCATTTTTTTTGATAAAAATGAGTTATCTATTTCTTTTATTTTATCTGAATGCATGTGATGTTGTGTTTTTTAAGGAATCTTTTTTTTCAATTGTTCTAAAATTTCATACCATTTTAGAGGTCTTTTATTGCTTTCTCTAGAAACATGCCAACCGTCATGTCTTTGACACCAATATGAAACTAGGGTTTCTTTGACCAATGGATCTTTGTTAAATTGATCTATAAAAGTTTCCACCATTTTTTTTGATTTAAATCTTTTTTTTTCTTGGCAACCCATAATTAATTAATATAACACCTTTAGTTTATATAAATATACTTCTTTAAAGTAGATGTGCAGACATAATATATATTTGATGAATAATCTTTAGTAAAATTTGATGGGAAATTTCATTAGTTTTTATGAGTTCAAAATTTGAGTAATTATGCAATCATTTTAGTTTTATTTTCTGCCTTTGCACATTCTTCTTGGAATTTTTTAGTTAAACGATCTGATAATCCAAGTTTTTCAGTGATTGGTTTAAGCTTTTTTTCTCTTGCAATTAATATAGGTATTTCTTTTTTATTTGGTGTAGTTGAAAGTATAGATTCAAGAGCATGGCCCTATATGATTTCTACTGTTGTAATTCATGCGATATATTTTGTTTTATTAGGCAAAGCTTATAGATATAGTGATCTTTCTTCAGTATATCCGATTGCAAGAGGCATTGGGTTGGCGGGGGTACCAATTTTAGCTAGCATTTTTACAGGTGATATTGTTTCAATTCAAGGTATATTTGGGATATTACTTATTTTAATAGGAGTTATGTTGGTTGGTGTTTTTGATAAAGGTAGTTTAGGTAGTTTGAAACAGCTTTTTTCATTTTTGGATATGTTTCAAAAAAATATTTCAAGAGGATTAATGTTTTCTTTAGGTACTGGCTTAGTTATATCGACATATTCAATAATTGATAGTGTTGCAGTTTCTTTAATGAATCCATTGTTGTATATGAATTTTGTTTTTGGAGGGGGGATTTTTGGTGTAATTTTTTTAATTTGGAGAAAAGAATATAACTTATCTAGCATTAAAACAGAAATGTATTCTAGTTGGAAATTATTCCTCATTGGTGGAATTTGTAGTTGTTTTGCATATATTTTAGTTTTGCAAGCATATACACTTAGCCAAGTAAGCTATGTGGCGCCTTTTAGAGAAATTGGTGTAGCTTTCGGAGTTTTGTTAGGCTATATTGCTTTAAGAGAAAAAATTAGTTATATCAAGGTTCTTGGTGTTGGAAGCATATTGGTCGGGGCTGTTATTATTTCGCTGTCTTAATTTATAGAATATAGAAAGGATTAATTATCATGAAGTTTTTGATGTTTTTCGTTTTGTCGTTATGTATTGGATTAAATTTTGCATGTTCTTCAAATGATTCTTCTGAAAGCAATCTGCCTGCTATTACTAAAAAACCTATTGTAATAGTTAACCCAACCAGTCGTTTGGCGAATCAAGATAGAGGAGGATCGTCTAGAAATAAAGCTTTAGATCGTGAAGTTGAGTTGCCTATGAAACTTTGGCAATCATTTGAATACCAAATGATTAAATTTAGAGGAGTAGGAGGAGGAGGAGGGACTCAACAAGATGAATTTTGCGTTGTTCAAGGGGAGCCTAGTGAGTTGAAAATTGGAATTTCAGTTACTGTGTTGGAAGAAGCTAGGTGTATTTTTTCACAATTTCAGGAAGATGGAGACGGATCACCTAAAAGGTATTCTGTAAGTTTAACTAAAATCAGGATTAATGATACAGGAGAAGAAGGATGGACGTGGAGCAAGGCAATTAAGCTCAATGAGTAACTTTGAATTTTAGTTTGAGGAAATTTTATGTCCCAATTGAGACAACAAGATAAAGCTTCTAAGAACGGAATGGTAGTCACTCATCATAAAGAGGCTACTGATGTTGGTGCCGATGTTTTAATATCTGGAGGAAATGCAATTGATGCGGCAATTGCTTCATGTTTAGCTGTAGGAGTTGTTCAGCCTGCATCTTCTGGTATTGGTGGAGGTGGATATCTAGTTTATGAAATGTCTGAAAAAGGTGGAGTTATAGGATTTCCTATGCGTGGTTCTGGTTCTGCCAATACAGATTCATATAAATTGGTTGATGAAAAAGGTGGTGTAGGAGGTTTTCAATGGCATGGTGTACAAAATAACGATAATCTTGAAGGCTATAAATCGATTGCTATTCCAGGAGCTATTTCTGGTCTGTTTTTATCGCATCAGATGTTTGGAACAATCCCCATGAAAGAATTAATGGCTCCGGCTATTAAACTTGCTAGGGATGGATTTTATCCAGAATGGTACGATTTATATGCTATAGGTTTGTATTCTGGAAAATTCACAAGATATAGCGAGTTAGCTAAAACATTTCTTCCAGATGGAGAAATGCCTAAGAGTGGAATTTTGTTTAAGCAGCCAGACCTTGCTGATACTTTAGAACATATAAGCAGGAATGGTGTAGATGAATTTTATAAAGGAGATATTGCTAAGTCTATAATCAATGAAATTCAACAAGATGGAGGATTTTTAAATTCCAAAGATATGTCTTCTTACCAATCATTTAATTGGGATAAAGGCTTAGAAATTAAATATTCTGATAATGTGGTTCGAGTCCCTCCGTTTGCTAGTGGAGGTTTAACTACCGCAATGACGTTGAAATTTTATGAGGCTATTAGAAAAACAAAATCTTTTTCTGGGAAATTAAATTCTTACATATCAGCAGCAAAAATGGCTTATTTGGATAGATTTGAATATGTTGGAGATCCTGATTTTGTTGATGTTCCTTGGGACGGGATGATTTCAGACAAATATATCTTTGAACGTGCAAGAGATGCTAGTGTCAATTATGAAGATTCTAAATCTGGAAATCCTTGGGAATATGATGTAAAACAAAAAGGTGAATCTATCCTGGGGAGTTATCCTTCTTTTGATTTAGGAACTACACATTTATGTGTTTATGATAAATTTAGTAATGCGGTATCTCTGACAAATACTCTTATGGGAGGATTTGGTTCTGGAATAATTCCTAAAAGTACGGGTGTAATTATGAATAATGGAATGATGTGGTTTGATCCCTTACCTGGAAGAGTTAATTCTGTGATGCCCGGTAAATTTCCATTGAATAATATGAGCCCTGGTTTAGTTTTGGATAAAAAAGGTGTTAAATTAGCATTAGGAGCAGCAGGTGGAAGGAAGATAACTAATTGTGTTAGTCAGTTAATTATTAAAATGCTAGACTCTGATATTAGCGCTCAGGAAGCTGTTGATTCACCTAGGGTAGATTGTAGTAATCCTAAAACATTACTTGACTCTAGATATGATGAATCATTGGTAAAGGAATTGAGTTTAATTGGCAACGAGTTTGATTTTTCAGATGGAGTATTTGCACATAATTTTTCAACTCCAGCAGCTATAAAAAGAATGCCTGATGGAAATTTAACTGGTGGAGTTCACTCGTTTGGGAGAGGCTTTGTTAGAGGAGTTTAGTTTTTTTGCTAATAGTACTCTTCAATGGCTTTTGGTAAATAGACGTTTGGAGTTTTACGTTTTTGTGACAAAGATATTTGTTTTGAACGTTCTCTTGATTTATTTTTTTTATTTTCAGTTGCTTCTTCATAACAATTTGGACAAGATACATCTTTTTCAAATTTAATAGATTCTTGATCAGCTTTTGATATTGGCTCGTTGCATCCATGGCATAGGTCATATGTACCTTTTTCTAGTTTTGAGTTTACTGTCACGCGGTTATCAAATACAAAGCATTCTCCATCCCAGAGTGATTCAGTTTCTGGTGTATCTTCAATATATTTTAATATTCCTCCTTCTAATTGAAAAATATTGTTAAATCCAATTTCTTTCATGTAATAAGACGCTTTTTCGCAGCGAATACCACCAGTACAGTACATAGCAATTTTTTTGTTTTTATGTTCACTTAGTTTTTCAGTAATGAATTTTTTAAAATCAACAAATGATTCTGTGTTAGGTGTGATTGCGTTTTTAAAGGTGCCTATTTTGGTTTCGTATTCGTTTCTAACATCTATAGTAATTATATCTGTATCATTAATCATCTCATTCCATTGTTTTGCATTTACATATTCAGCTTTTTGTTTTTCGGGATTGATGGGGGTATTTAAGAATGTGACTATTTCTTTTTTGATCTTAATTTTATTCCTGTAAAATGGCATTTTGGAAGTTTTTGAATACTTAATATTTAAGTTTTCAAATTGAAGTTTTTCAAGATAATTGACGAATTTATCAATTGAATTTGGCAAGGCTGCTATTGTTCCGTTGATTCCTTCTTTAGCTATTATAATTGAGCCTAGTATTTCATTTTTTTTACAGAAAGATTTTAATAATTTAGAAAATTGGGTCAAGTTATTTAATGATTTGAATTGATAAAATGTTGCGATTTTGAAATGAAGGTCCAATTGGATTCCTTAGGATTAATTTTGGTGATATTTTACAAAGTTTTTATTAATCTCAAACCAATTGATGGTTGTTGGTCTGTAGATAACCTAGCGCTTCTAGAGTCTGTTCTTATTGATCCGGGGAAATATCTGAAATATCCACCTTTTACAACTCTTGAAGATGTTTTTTTAATTTCAGAGTTTAACAATTCTTTTTGATTCAGTTTATCATTAAAGTTTTCCGTACTATATAAATCTTGGCACCATTCAAATATATTTCCAAGCATATCGAAAACTCCCCAAGGATTAGGAGGCTTTAATCCTAATTCGGTTGGAGTTTGATTTTCAAAAGAAGAATTGCTATCGATATACCAAGCATATTTTGGAATTTCATTGCGATTGTTACCAAACGACCAAGTTGATTTTGTATCTGCTTTACAAGTATATTCCCATTCAGCTTCTGTTGGTAGCCTGAATTGATGTTTTTCAGAATAAGAGTTTAATGTTTTAACAAATTTTTGGCAATCGTTCCATGAAATATTTACCATTGGTGTTTTTAATTTTGGATGATTTTGGTTCAATTTGGTCTTTAATGTTTTTGGCCCCATGATGTGACTCCATTGGGCTTGAGTGACTGGAAACTTTCCTATGTTTAAACTTCTAATTTTTTTGTTTTTGTGTTCACTTAATTTTTCAGTGTTTATTTTTACCCAATTAGATTTTTCATATTGCCAATTAATATCTTCAATTATGATAGGTTGAATAGATTTATCTGCAGGAATCATTTGATGAATTTCATGGGATAAATTTTCAAGAACTATGTTATAAATCGTTTTGTGTAATTCCTGTCCTTTTTCCCAGTTATTAAATGCTTTGATTAGACCTACTTCACCTGGATTAGCTAGGAATTTACAAATATTTTTGCATTTAGGACATAAAAATTTAATTTCCATGTATCCTTTGCCGGGGTTGTTTGCTCCTTGGCTAAGCATTCTTAAATCACATTTATTACATATGAATTGCATATTTTTCTCCAGAAATTTAAATTCCTACAGGGTCAACATCTACAACCCAGTCTTTTTTTAATTTTATGTTTTGAATCAACACATGAGGGTGTTTTCCTCTAATATGAATTTGGAATTTATATGAATCTTTATCTTTTGCAGGAAAGGTTGGTGTTGGTCCACGGACTTCAATATTTTGTAAATTTAGAATATTTCGGATGTTTAGTAACTCTGAAAATATTTTTTTAGATTCATATGAGCAAGATTGTTCATTTTTGTTGGAGTAAATTAATCGTATTATATTTGAATAAGGTGGTAGGTTTTGAGTTTTTCGAAACAGAATTTCTTTCTTAAAAAATCCCAAATAATTTTGAGATGAACCATTTGTAATAGGGTAAAAATTAGGCTTGTAAGTTTGAATAATGATTTTAGATTTGGAAGCTATTTTAGATAAATTATAAATTCTTTGAAAAATCTTTTCTGTTGATCTGAAATTTGATGAGTGCATGCCTGTTTCTCCAATTATCATGCCGATTAAACTCACATTTGGGAAAGTTAAGCCTTTAGGTACCATGTCTGTTCCTATCAAGAATTGTGCGTTTCCGTTTTGAAATGAATCTAAAGTTTTGATTTTTGCATCTGGAGTTGGAGTGGAGTCTTTATCTAGTCGTAAAATTTTTGTTTCAGGAAATTTTGATTGAATCATTTCGCAAAGTTTTTTTGTTCCTAATCCTCTATATAATAAGTTTTGATTTGAGCAATTGGGGCAGTTTTTAAGAGGGTTTTGTTGTTCTCCACAATTATGGCATAACAACATTTTAATATCATTGTGAAAATTTATTGGGATGTTACATTTATTGCAAATTGGAATAAATTTACATGTTTCACAAAATACATGAGGGTGAGATCCTCTCTGATTTAGGAACAACATTCCTTGTGTCTTGTTATCAACGCACGAAGTAATATCCGAAAGTAATTCTTTGCTGATGGGGGAACGATTTCCGCTTTTAAGTTCATCGTTTAGATTGATCACATGGAATCTGTTTTTTCTGTGTTTTATATCAATTGAATCTTCTTCTAATAATTCATATTTTTTGAAATTACTTTTTAAAAATGATTCAACTCTAGGTGTGGAACTTGATAATATCAGAGTGAAATTATTTAGTTCTGATAGTTTTTCTGCAACTTTTCTAGTGTCAAATTTAGGGTTGGAATCTATGTTTTTGTACGAATCTTCATGTTCTTCATCTAGTATTATCAACCCGATTTTAGGTGCTGGAAGAAATATACTATTTTGAGTTCCAATTATTATTGGATAATAACCTTGTCGAATTTCCCACCATAGAGAATTTTTTTTTGATGCAGACATATTACTATTGAATAATATTGTTTCTTTTGAAAAGTATTGATTTATTTGTTTGAATAATTCATTTGCGACACTTATTTCCGGGGCCAATATTTTTACTGCTTTTTGCTGATTAAGACAATTTCGTATTGCTTCTATATAAATTTGAATTTTTCTATTTGTTGATCCGTTTTTGTAGAGAAATATTTTTTTGTTTTTTTGGTTTGCTTCAATTGAATTTGAGATTATTTGAGATATTTTTTTTTCAGTTTCATTGAGTTCTTGGATGTCTTCATTATGCTGTTTAACGAGGATTTTTCTTGAAGGAGTAGCAGAATATTTAATTAAGATATTTTTTTTGATTAAACTATTTATAGGCGAACTACCAAAATGTGTTCTCAACGATGAATTTGTTTTTGATCCTGGGGAATTCAACATGAATTCAATTAGTTTTTTTTGCTTGTGGGAATTTTTTGTCAAATATTTAGATTGTTCTTTGAATTCAAAATTTTTTGATAATTTTATCAGTTCAATTTTTCCCCCATTATTTGGTAACGAGAATTTTTCTTTTAAAAAAATCAGATCCTTTTCTATTAAGTCTTTTAAAATATTTCGAGCAATCTTTCCATGTTTATTTTCAATTTTTTCTTGAGTTAAACCTGGTGTTTTGATTATTTCCATATATATATATTTTTCTAAATCTGAATCAATGTTAGGGGGAGATGATTTTGGTGCAAAATATAATTTTTGAAGTTTCGTATTTTGATTTGATGGGAACAAAAGAGAGGACGCTTTAAAAATAGATGAATGGTAATAATCACTTATCCATTTTGATAATTGCAATTGATTTTGAGTGAGTCTTGGGAAACCATCTATTACTTGAATAATGTTTTTAATTTCAGGAATGTTTGGTTTAGTAGTTTTTATTTCAAATATTATTCCAAATAGAATTCTGTTTTTAAATTCAACTTTGACTAAATCGCCTTTTCGAGCTATTACTTTGCGAGGGATTGAATAAGTGAAAAGTTGATTGGTAGGCGTGAAGCAATCGACCGCTACTTCAGCATAGCTAAAATGATTATGCTTTGTCATGAACCTCCTCATCTAACAATTGCTAATGATTCGTCAATCCTAGCACAATCATTGGATTAATTTTGTAAATTTTTATATATATATTTGCAAAATTAATAATGGAAATGGGCTGCATTAATGCAACTCATTTCCATTATAAGGAATAAGAGCTAAATTTAAAGCTTATTTTGTGGAAGAAGTTTGGTTGCGATACCGAGAAATTCTTCGTAGAAATGGTGGCAAATCAATGTCACTTAATTTCAATTGTTTTTCTTGGTCACTTTCTTCATCAGCAGTTTCAAGTAATTCTTGTAAATCGTTGTCATAATCATCACTTATAGGGTTCCCTGCAGCTGTAAAACCTGTGGCAATGACTGTTAATTTAATTTCATTTTCCATTCTTGGATCAGTTGTCATTCCAAAGATGATGTTACAATTAGGATCAACTACCTCTTGAAGAACTTCTGCTGCTTCATGAAGTTCTGAAAGTTTCAAATCGCTGCCTCCGGTAATATTAAAAAGTACACCAGTAGCTCCATCAATTGATACTTCTAGCAAAGGGTTTGATATAGCTTGATGTGCAGCATCTCTTGATCTGTTTTCTCCGACTCCATAACCAATTGACATCCATGCAGGCCCGGCATCTTTCATTATAGATTGTACATCAGCAAAATCTAAGTTAATTTCTCCAGGAACAGTAATTAATTCTGCTATAGATTGAACTCCAAGACGAAGTACATCATCAGCCATTTTAAATGCGTTAGAGGTTGTCATTTCTTCTTTACAAACTACTTGTAATCTATCATTAGGGATAATTAGAAGTGTATCAACATGTTTTGCTAATTTTTGAATTCCTTCTTCAGCATTTTTCATTCTTCTGGTACCTTCGAATGAGAATGGAGTTGTAACTACTCCCACAGTTAATGCTCCGGTATTCTTTACTACTTCTGCAATTACAGGTGCTGCTCCAGTACCAGTGCCGCCACCCATTCCTGCAGCAACGAAAACCATATCACATTCACTGAAAGTTTCTGCAAGTTCTTCTTTACTTTCTTCAGCAGCTTTCATGCCAATTTCAGGATTGCCACCAACACCCTTACCTTGAGTAAGTATATCTCCTATACTGGTTCTCATTTGAACATCAGAAGTTATAAGTGCTTGAGTATCTGTATTGACTACATGATATTCAATTCCAGGGATTCTTTCTTTGTACATCCTTGAAACTGCGTTAGATCCTCCACCGCCTACACCGACCACTTTTATTTTTGCTTGTTTATTTGGCTCCGGGTTGTTTATCACCATTATCTCTTACTCCCTTTTAATAATTAGTTTAAATTTTTAAGACAATAATTTACTAAAAATGTTTTTTGAAAATTGTAAATTTTCTGATTGGTTTAAATTAAATGAATTTGATGCTGTATTTTCGCTTGCTAAACGTAGAGTCCCTATCAAGGTAGAATATATTTGATTATTCAAGATATCTTGAAATTTGGTACTTTCTATATAAGGTTTTGCGATTCTTACTGGTGCACAGAAATGTTTGGATATAAGGTTGGATAATCCTGGAAGATTTGAGCCACCACCTGTTAGTACAAATTGAATATCGTCCTTTTCTTCACATATATTTTCTAATGAAATTCGTAATAATTGGCATAATTCTGTAGCTCTTTCTCTGGTTAATAAAGCTATATCTTTGATATCAATTTGTATTGTTTCTCCAGTTTCTTCACTGATTGAATCTACGGTGTCAGAGTTGGATGCATCCCATTGGGCAGATCCGTATTTTAATTTCAATTCTTCAGCATTTTTGAGTGAAATACCTGTTACGAAAGCTATATCTTTGCTGAAATTTATTCCTCCGATTGGAATAATTTTCAGATAATTTAAATCTCCAGAATTAAAAACACCTATGTCTGTAACTCCTGCTCCTATATCAATAACTACTGTTTGGCCAAGTTTTTCTGATTCAATCAAAGTCGATTCTCCACTAGAAGAAATGTTACTTGCGAAATGGAGTGTGTTAATTCCTGTATCTTTAATAGATCCTTCTAGTTTGTCGATTAGATTGATTTCTCCGGTTACGACCCTATAAACGAATTCCATGTTACTTCGGTGCATTCCAGTCGGATCTTTAATTTCAAAAGAATTGTCGAGCCTATACTTTGTATTTAAATGTTCAAAGACAGCTCTTTTTTGGTCTAATATTTTATGCTTTTGTTCTATGTTTTTTTCGTATAAGTCGAGGTCTTCAGAAGTGATAATTTTATTTTCGAGTTTATTGCCATGTGAATTAGACATCGATTTTATTTCTAGGTGAGAGCCTGAAATATTTGAGTAAGCATTTGTTATAGGAATCCCTGTCATTTTCTCTACATCAGATTTCACTTTAGCAACAGCCAATGTGATCGATTCTTGATCTGATATATTACCTTTGCTTAGACCGTTAGAATCAGTGCTGCTAAATCCTATGATTTTTGTGTGATTTTCAGAGATTTGTTCAGCACTTAAGATGCATACTTTAGATGTTCCAACGTCAATTGCGTTGATTATGTTGTTGTATTTTTGCATCTTGATTACTCCAGTAATTTTATTTCAAAGTTTTTCAGCTAAGCGTAATTTGGCGCTTCTACTTCTTGGGTTTTCTTTTATTTCACTTTCAGTTGGTTTTATAATTTTATTTGAAATGACTTTCATAGATGCCTTGTGTTCACAAATACATTCAGGTATTTGATCGGGACAAACACATTGTTTTGAAGCATTTCTAAGGATATTTTTAACTATTCTGTCTTCTAGAGAATGGTAGCTAATCACAGCAAGTCTTCCAGATTTTTCAAGTACATCCATCGCTTGGTTTAAGCCTTCTTGGATGTTTTGAAATTCTTTATTCACCTCTATCCTGATTGCTTGGAATGACTTGGTTGCTGGATGAATCCCCTTTCTATTATTTTGTTTTCCGATTGCTTTAATGATTATTTTAGAGAGTGTATACGTATCTTTGATTGGTCTATTTTGGACTATAGATTTGGCTATTTTATTTGCTCTTGGTTCCTCCCCGAACTTCAAGATAATCTCTCTTAGATTAGATTCTGGATAATTATTAACAATTTTTTCAGCATCTATGATTTGGTTTGTATTAAATCTCATATCTAATTTTTCAGTTTTTGAAAAACTGAATCCTCTATCTGGTTTTTCAATTTGAAAAGAGGATAATCCTAGATCAAATAAAACTCCGTTCACTTTCTCATAGCCCATTTTGCCAATAATTGTTTTTAAATTAGCGAAATTGCCATGTGATAAACAAACCTTATCCTTATAATTTTCAAGCCTTTCTTTTGTGGTTTTAAGTATAAATTTGTCAAGATCGATTCCTAAAACTTGTTTTGGAGAATTTTTTGATTGTAATAAATGTAAAGCATGTCCGCCTTCTCCAATTGTACAGTCCAAATAAATGCCGTTTTTAACAATCTCCAGACCTAAACCAATCTCATTTTTCATCACTGGAACATGTTCTACTTTGATAGCTCCAGCCAAATCACTCTCTCTTGATCAATATTTATTGCTATTTTGTTACTTTTTGCCACGAAACACAGTCATACTAAACGTGATACACTGTGTTGGATGTATGAAGTTTGACAGATATTTTGTATTCAGCGCAAGGTAATTTTATATCTAGTTTTTGACTTTTTTAAAAAACTGTTTAAAAACTTTTTAAGTTTATAGGTGATTTTTAGTGGTTTCAGTTGCAATATTGACAATAAGTGATTCAAGATATTCTGGTTCCAATCAAGATGTTAGTGGAGATATGGTGAGTAAAAATATCAAAACTCATGGGTTTCAAGAAGTCTACAGAGGTATAGTTCCCGATAATCAAGAAGAAATACGAAGTAAATTGATTCAATTATCGGATGATGAAAAAATTAATGTTATTTTAACTACTGGTGGAACAGGATTAGGCCCAAGAGATTGTACTCCTGAAGCTACAAAAAAAATCTTAGATTTGGAAGTTCCCGGGATTTCTGAAGCTATGAGAATTGAAACTAGAAAAAATGCAGATACTTCAATACTTAGTAGAGGAATTTCTGGTTTGAGAGGGAATTGTTTGATTGTGAATTTACCAGGGAGTCCAAAAGCTGTTTCCGAATGTTTGAATTCAGTAATTTCTGTTATTGGACATGCAGTGGAAATGTTAAGCGGCCGTACAGAACATCAATAATATTTTCTAAAAAATGATATTTCATATTTTAACAATTTTTCCAGAAATATTTTCTAGTTTTGTTGAAACTGGAATTTTAAAAAAAGCAATTGAAAAAAACAAAATTGCAATACACAGGCATGATATCAGAGATTTTTCAGATGATAAAAATAAGAATATAGATGATTATTCATTTGGTGGAGGCTCTGGGATGATAATGAAACCTGATCCAATTTTTAAAGGTGTTGAGTCAATCAAAAATAATTTTTCTGGAATTGGTTCTAATGATATGCCGGTGATTCTACTTAGTCCACAAGGTAAGAAGTTGGATCAAAAATTGGTAGAGGAGTTATCTCAAAAAAAATCTCTTATTCTAATTTGTGGACGTTATGGAGGTATAGATCATAGAGTTAACAAATATCTTGCAACTGAAGAAATTAGCGTGGGAGATTTTATTCTGTCTGGAGGTGAAGTTGCAGCAATGTCAATTATAGAGTCTGTTTCGAGATTGATCGATGGAGTAGTTGGTTCGAAAGAGTCGGTAGAAAAAGATTCTTTTACTAGTGGACTATTGCAGCATCCTCAATATACTAGGCCATCTAAATTTCGTGAATGGGAAGTACCTGGTAAGTTACTTTCAGGAAATCATAAGGAAATATTGAAATGGCAACGCCGTGAGTCAATATTGAAAACTTTTTTAGAGAGGCCAGATTTGATTAAAGATATTAACTTAACTCCAGATGATCAAAAAATAATAGATTCTATTAAATCTAAGAGAGATAAACCTAATAACTCCCAATAACTCTATTTAAAACAGTTATACTTCTTGCGTGATTCGCTGATTCAGTTCATAATTATAGATACTTATTTAATTCATGAATAAGATCATCAAGTTTATCCATTATGTTATTGTGTTTTTTGGGAGATTTAATTTGGATGCTCATGGTTTATTAGTTTTAGAAAATAATTCCAATATCCAGGATTTTAGTTCTGGCGACACTGTTCGTGTCAATATAACAATTAAAGAAGGCGAACGTGAAAGAGAGCAGGCCTTTCAAGGTGTTGTAATTCGCAAACGAGGTAATGGACATGGATCTTCCTTTACTTTACGTAGAGTTTCAAACGATGTTGGTGTTGAACGTACATTTTTAACCTATTCTCCTCTAATCAAATCTCTTGAAGTAGTTAAAAAAGGTAAAGTTCGCAGAGCCAGATTGGGCTATTTGAGAGGTCTATCTGGTAAGAAAGCAAGAATTAAAGAAGGTTCATAGTTTTCTTTTTGTCAAACTGAATTCCCTAATATTTTAGTATTGGTACAAAAGTTCATTTTGTTTTATTTTTTTACTTTTGTAAATTTCAAAATAAATATAATAAAAACTCCACTTGAAATCTGTTGACGCACACAATATATAGTGGTATTGTCATATTGCTATACGAACTGTTGTATGTGTCTTTCTTAATTTAAACCTTTGGATGTTCAAGTTGATTTGTCCTTATTGTAGGCATGAAGATATTAGAGTTGTTGATTCTAGAGATTCAGGAGATGAGATTCGTAGACGTCGAGAGTGTTCAGTTTGTTTGAGAAGATTTACTACTTATGAACGAGTGCAAACAAGAATTTTTCAAGTAGTTAAGAAAGACCAACGTAGAGAAGAGTTAAATACGCAGAAATTATTGGGAAGTTTATTTAATGCTTGTGCTAAACGTCCATTACCTGTAAAGGCAGTTGAAAAAATTAGCAAAGAAATAGAAACAGAAATAATGAATTCTGGAAGATCTGAAATTTCTTCGAAAATTATCGGAGATATGGTTATGGATCATTTACGTAAATTGGATAGAGTAGCTTATATTAGATACGCTAGTGTTTATAGAAGTTTTCAGGATATTGAAACATTTAAAAATGAAATAGATGCTTTATTGGATCCACAGCCTGTTGATCCAGAAATGGAAAATCAGCTTTCATTTTTACCAGATACTTCATTAGGTAAGAAGGGTAATAGACGTCGTGGAAGACCGAGGAAGGAATCTATCCCGGCTTCTTGAAAAATGTTAATAATTTAAATGTAAAATGGGCTGTTTAATTTATTAGAATTAGGTTTTAATAAGCCCGTTAATATAGATGAAGAGTAAGGAGATAGCAATGTACACAAAAGACCATCTGAATTCCGCCAAAATGGATTTGACAGAAAATTCCAGGATAGTCTTGGAAAAACGATATTTAAGAAAGAATTCTGATGGAGAGATTATTGAAACTCCTGAAAAGATGTTTGAAAGGGTAGCTAGTGCAATTGCTGAGCCAGAAAATTTGTATGGTGACACGGGGGATTTTAGTTATTGGCAAGGTCGTTTTTATGAAATAATGCACACCTTAGAGTTTGTTCCAAATTCTCCAACAATTATGAATGCAGGAACTGGCGCAGGTACCCTATCTGCATGTTTCGTAATGGGATTAGATGATAGCATGGAAGATATTATGACTACCGCAAAGGAAACTGCCATGGTTCAAAAGTATGGTGGTGGCACAGGTTTTGCGTTGTCAAAAATTAGACCTAAAGGTAATCCTATATCTACTACTCATGGGCAAGCTTGTGGACCTGTTTCTGTTTTGCGACATTTATCTTCAGTATCAACGTTGGTTACTCAGGGTGGTAAGAGAGATGGAGCTAACATGGCAGTCATGGATGTGCATCATCCTGATATTTTAGAATTTATTGAGTGTAAACAAGAAGAAGGTCAAATACATAATTTCAATATTTCTGTTGGAGTTTCTGATGAATTTATGAATGCCGTAAAGAACGGGACTTCTTATGAGTTACGTGATCCTGAATCAGGTGAAGTTGTTGATAAAATTGAGGCAAGCTTAGTTTTTGACAAAGTAATTGAAGGTGCTTGGCGTAATGGAGAGCCAGGTGTAATATTTTTAGATAAAGTAAATGCTGATAATCCTACTTTGAATATAGGTAAAATGACAGCGACAAATCCATGTGGAGAGCAACCTTTATTACCATATGAATCTTGTAATCTAGGTTCTATAAATTTAACGAAGTTTGTAATAGAAGATAGCGATGTTAAATCTTTAGACTGGGATAGACTTAAGGAAGTTGTTCATGTTTCAACCAGATTTCTAGATAATGTTATTGATGCAAATGTATATTCTGTTGATAAGATTGAAAATATGACAAAATCTACTCGCAAAATTGGTTTAGGAGTTATGGGTTTTGCTGATATGTTGGTTCAATTAAATGTTCCTTATGATTCCGAAGAAGGATTATCTTTGGGTAGAAAGTTAATGAAATTTATTCGTAGTGAATCTGATGAGATGTCTAAAACTTTAGCATCTGAGAGAGGCGTTTTCCCTGCTTTCGAAGGAAGTAAATATGATTCTACTGACGGTTTTGAAGTAAGAAACGCATGTCGTTTAACTGTTGCTCCCACAGGTACCATATCAATGATAGCAGGATGTTCTAGCGGTATAGAACCTCTGTTTGCACTATGCTACCACAAGCATAATATATTGGGTGGTGAAAGTTTATTATATGTTGATAAAGGGTTTGAGAAAGTTGCAAAAGAGGGAGGTTTTTATAGTCAAGAATTATTAAATTATTTAGCAGATGGCGGGTCATTACAAGAAAGAGATGATGTTCCAGATTGGGCTAAAAGGTTATTTGTTACTTCTTCAGATATTTCTCCTGAAATGCATGTTCGAATGCAAGCAGTATTCCAGGAAAGTGTAGACTCAGCCATTTCTAAAACAATTAATTTCCCAAATTCTGCTTCAGATGATGATGTACGTAGTGCATATCTTTTAGCTTGGGAGTTAAGTTGTAAAGGTATAACAGTTTACAGGGCCGGTAGTCGTGACGCTGAAGTTTTGACTGCAGGAAAAGAAAAAGATTCATCAGAAGAAAATAATGTTGAAAGTACTGATAATACTAATTTGAAATCAGAGATGCTCACAGAAAGACAAAGGCCTAAAGTACTTTCAGGTGTTACTGAGCGAGTTAGAACTGCTCATGGGAATCTATTTGTCACTATTAATTATAATGAGGAAGGCAAGCCTTTCGAAGTTTTTGCCTCTTTAGGTAAAGCAGGAAGTACTGAGTCTGCGCAACTTGAAGCTATAACCAGATTAACTACTATGTCTTTGAGAGCGGGAGTTGAACCTAGTCAGATTATACAGCATTTGCAAGGGATTACAGATGAACCAATTTGGGATAAAGGTTCTTTAGTGAGATCAACTCCGGATGCAGTAGCACAAGTTTTAAGTCGTCATTTATTAAAAAACAATTCAATAGATGTTAATACTTCATCTGATGTTGAACAGCTTGGATTGTTCGTCGGAGATAGCACAGAAGAAGTAATTAAAGAATCTGAATCTAGTGAAGAAGTTTTAGTTAAAAAACTTGCTTGTCCGGATTGTTCTATTGGTGTTTTAGTCCACCAGGAGGGGTGTTTGCGTTGTGCAGATTGTGGATATAATAAATGCGAATAAAAAAGAATGTGTGATTAGAAGAAATTCTAAAAATAGTTTTGTTGTTCGGATTGTATTGGTATACATATGAACTTAGAGGGCAATATTGATAATAACCATTTGATTGCTGTAACAATGGGTGATCCAGCAGGAATTGGACCAGAAGTTTGTATAAAAGCTATGTCAGAAGTTCAAGTCCCTGAGAATTGTACGCTACTCTTATTTGGAAATATTCTTTCTGCTCAAAACGCTATGGATTCGTATCCTCAAGGAAATAAAAAAATATTTCCTGTAAAAAATATTAGAGATATTTCATTTGATTCTGGTTTGATCAATGTTTTTGAAGTAGATGATCTTAAAAAAGATGATTTTAAAATAGGCGAAGTTTCTCCTGAAGCAGGACAAGCTTCTGTTGAATATGTTTTGAAAGCTGGACAATTTGCTATTGATGGTGAAGTTTCAGCTATCGTAACTGCTCCGATTAATAAAGAGTCTTGTAGATTAGCTGGTTTTGAAGATATAGGACACATGGAAATTTTTCAGTCTCAATCTAACTCAAAAGAAGTGGCAACAATGTTGATTGCTGAAAATTTAAGAGTAGTTCACTTAACAACTCACAAGTCTCTAAAGAATGCCTGTGGATATGTAACTAAAGAAAATGTTTTAAATAAAATCATTTTGACAAATACTCATTTTCAGAAATGGGGCTTTAAGGAACCTAAAATTGGAGTTTGTGCTTTAAATCCACATGCTGGAGATGGGGGTTTAATAGGAGATGAGGAAGAAAAACATATTTTGCCTGCAGTTAATGCAGCGCAAGAAATGGGAATTTCTGCTTTTGGTCCTGTTCCAGCTGATAGCATATTTTATAGGGCAATTCAATCAGAATTTGATGTTGTTCTTGCAATGTATCATGATCAAGGTCACATACCTATTAAAGTGTATAATTGGGAAAAAAGTATTAGTGTGAATTTAGGTTTGCCATTTATCAGGACTTCAGTAGACCATGGAACTGCGTTTGATATTGCTGGGAAAGGTGTAGCACAGCATACAAGCATGTTGGAGGCTATAAAAACTGCGATTAATTTAATCGTCAAATCTAAGATATATTAATTGATTATTTATTTCAGGAGATTCTAATGAAGATTGGATTTATTGGAGGAGGAGTAATGGCTGAAGCTATTATGAAAGGTATATTAGATGTTTCTCTGGTCAAACCTGAGAATTTATTTGTAAGTGATTTGGATAGTCAAAGGTTAGAGTACCTGAATAAAACGTTAAATGTTTTTGGTGTTGAATCTAATATAGAGGTTGTAAATAAAAGCGATATTGTTATTCTAGCGATCAAACCACAAAATATTAAAGAAGTAATGATAGAGTTAAAAGGAAATTCTATTCTTGATAAAACTTTTTTGTCTATTGTTGCAGGTGTAAAAACTGAAATTCTTCAAGAAGGCTTAGGAGTTGATTCAATTATTAGAGTGATGCCTAATACTCCAGCTCAAATAAAAAAAGGAATGACTGTTTGGACGAGTTCCAAAAGCGTACCTTCTGTAACTTTATCTTTTAGCAAAAAAATTCTTGGTGTTTTGGGAGAAGAGTTGTACGTAGAGGATGAAGATTTGATAGATATGTCTACTGCATTAAGTGGTAGTGGACCAGCATATATGTTTTTGTTTATGGATGCTTTAATAAACGCTGGAATTAATATTGGAATGTCCAAAGAAATGTCAGTTAAATTAGTTAGACAAACACTTTTAGGGAGTATCGAGTTAGCAATAGGGAGTGAATTTGAACCTACAAAGCTTAAAGAAATGGTGACATCTCCGGGTGGCACTACTGAAGCTGCACTTGCTAAACTTGAAGAAGGTGGTTTTTCTGATCTTGTATCAGAAGCGGTTTGTTCAGCATTTGAAAGAGCAAAATTTCTTGGAGGGAAAAAATGATTAAATTATTTTTTGATATATTAGAAGCAGTTGTGGTTTTACTAGAGTTATCTATTTTTGCCACAGTTTTAATGTCTTGGATTTCTCCTGAAGGTAAGGGTTCAATTAATGAAATTTTGCATCAAATTACTGATCCGATTTTAGGACCTATTAGAAAAATAGTTCCTCCTTTGGGGATGTTTGATTTTACTCCAATGATTGCTATTTTTGTTTTGCAATTTCCCGTGATGTATATAATTAGGTTTTTAGAAGTTACTTTAAGTTAAAGGGAAAAATTAATATGGAATTGAAAGGGAAAGTTGCAATTGTTACTGGAGGTAATGGAGGATTAGGAAGGAGAATTTCTTTTGCTTTGGCAAAAAATGGAGTGGATGTTGCAATTATATTCAAAGAAAGCGAACAAGAAGCCAAAAGTGTTTCTGATGAAGTACGATCATTTGGCGTAAATTCTTTTCCTTTCCAGTGTGATATCTCCAAGTCTGAAGATGTTAAATCAATGTTAAAAGCTGTTGAAAATAAATTTCACAGATTAGATATTTTGATTAATAATGCTGCGTATAATAAATGGATTCCATTTAGTAATTTAGAAGATATGACTGAAGATGAATGGAACAAAATGCTTCAGATTAATTTAACAGGACATTTAATGTGTATGAAATATTCTTCGCCATATATGAAAAAACAAGGTGCAGGAAGGATTGTTAATATTTCTTCTGTGGCAGGTGTAGCTCCTACTGGATCTTCTATTGGATACGCAGTTGCTAAATCTGGACTGAACCATTTGACAAAATGTATGGCGGTAGCAGTTGCTCCTGATATATTAGTTAATTGCGTCGCTCCTGGGTTTTTAGAAGGAACTAGAGCAACTAGTAATTTAGCTCCATCTTATCGTGAAATGGCAAAAAACAAATCATTGTTGAAGAAAGCAGCAGACAAAGATGATGTTGCAGATCAAGTTTTGACATTTTGTAAGACTGATACAACTACGGGCCAAGTTTTGATACTTGATTCAGGCAGACTTTTGAGTTATTGATATAGTTATTATTTGAATTAAAAGGTATGATAATTATAGATTTTCAAACTTTATTTAGAGGTGATTAATTTAGGTGAATATTAAAGATAATTATTATGATGTAGTTATAGCTGGACAAGGTGCAGCAGCCTTTGCGGCTGGTTTGTACGCAGCTAGATATCAAATCAAAAGTTTGATAATTGGTGAAACTTTTGGAGGAGAGACAGCAACAGGTGGTTTGATAGAAAATTATCCTGGATATCCTGAAATTGATGGATTTGATTTAATGCTGAAATTTAAAGAACAAGTTGAAAAATACGATGTTCCTATAATTGATGACAAAGTAGATAGTGTTAAAAAACAAGAAAATTTATTTCAAGTCAAAACATTTGGTGGAGAAATGTTTTCTGCAGGTACTGTGATTTTGGCTGTTGGTCGAAACCGCAGAACTCTTAATTTAAAAAATGAAGAAGAATGGGTTGGTAGAGGCGTATCATACTGTTCAACTTGTGATGCTCCTATGCATAAAAATAATGTTGTTGCAATAGTTGGAGGAGGGAATGCCGCTGTGGAAGGGGCTCTTTTATTGAGTAGATATGCTTCTACAGTTTATTTGATATATCGTAAGGAAGAATTTACTAGGCCTGAGCCTATTAGTTTGCAACAATTAAATCAAAGTAAGAATATCAAGCAAGTAATGTCTACAAATGTGACACAATTGAATGGAGTAGATGGCTTAGACTCGATTTCTATAGATAAAGAATATAATGGTGTTTCTGAAATTGATGTAGATGGAATCTTTATTGAAATTGGAGCTGACCCTAGGGTGGAAATTCCGAATCAATTAAAATTAGAATTAAATGAAAAAAATGAAGTAATTGTTGATTCTGAAATGAGAACTAATGTAGAAGGTATTTTTGCGGCAGGAGATTTATGTAATTCTTCTGGTGATTTAAAGCAAACAATTACAGCTGCTTCACAAGGTGCAATTGCAGCAACATCCACGTATCATTACATTATGAATTCAAAATTAGATTAACAGGAGAGAGTAAAAAATGAGAAATTTGAAAAACTATTTCTTTTATGGAGCAATTATTGTTTCATTAACTATACTTATGGCTGCTTGCTCATCAGGGGGCGGTGGTGAAGAAGGAACAATTACCTTGATACAGCCTGTTATAGAAAGTGCTCCAGTTTCTGCTCGAAATGTAGGTGAAAAGAAATCTGATGAGAGTTTGAAACGAAAAATCGAATTACCACTTATAATGTGGGATGCTTGGGAAGCTAAGAGATATGGTGTTGCCGGAGGAATTGACAGTGCTGGATATTTCAAACCTTCTGTTAAAGCAGATTTTTGTGCAGTCAGAGGTGATGGAACCCCTTTGGAAGTAGGAACTAAGGTTCAAGTATTAGAACATGCAGCTTGCCTATATTCCATACAATTTATAGAAGGTCAAAAAGCTCCTCAGTATATGATAGGAATGAGTAAAATTAGAGTTGTAGAGACTGGTCAGGAAGGCTGGGTATTTTCACCCGCTGTAAATAAGTTTAACGAACCAACAGAATAATAACTTACTATTATTGAGTACATCCTCTACCAGGGATATCTATAACTTGTTCAACTTGA
>TARA_B100000686_G_scaffold91188_1_pt1 | contig 66684 bp, 56 predicted proteins | sample TARA_B100000686 | Tara Oceans TARA_B100000686 (sample SAMEA2622733) | marine metagenome | biome: marine biome (ENVO:00000447); feature: marine epipelagic mixed layer (ENVO:xxxxxxxxx); material: "saline water (ENVO:00002010), including plankton (ENVO:xxxxxxxx)" | depth 150 m
GATCGACGTTAACAACTGAATGGACAAATGAATTTTTTGAATCTAATGTTGACGAACGTGACAGCAGATCTGAAGCTAACTTGATTCCAGATCTACCACAGCATTTACAAAATCCTTATCACATGTCATCACAAAGTGAACCACTATTTTGGGGAATCACAGACCTATCAATTGATAATTCAGGTAGATTATACGTCACAGAATACAGAAGACACAGATGTCAAATTTTCAATATACATAGTTAAATAAGCTAATTACAACGCTAAAATTTGCGTCATGTCACTTATTTAAAAAATCCTTAAAATCACTCCGTAATTTAATCAACTTTGGATCAATATTATATTGACAATAACTATTTCCAGGATTTTTTTCATAGTATGACTGATGGTATTCTTCAGCTTTAAAAAACTTTGTGAATTCTGTTACTTCTGTAACTATGTTTTCAAATATATTTTTCTTTATTAAATTATTGATAAATTTTTCAGATTTTAATTTTTGTTCTACTGAATGAAAAAATATTGCTGATCTATATTGAGTTCCAACATCATAGCCTTGTCTATTTAATGTTGTTGGATCATGAATAGTAAAAAATATTAACAACAATTCTTCAAAATCAATAATATCTTCATCATATTTAATTTGTACAACTTCTGCATGCCCAGTGATTTCTGAACACACTTCTTCATAACTAGGATTTTCAGTATGTCCACCTGAATAACCTGATTCTACAGAAAAAATACCTTTAATTTCAGAATAGATTGCTTCTACACACCAAAAACAACCACCGCCAAATGTTGCAAAATTAAACTGTTCCATTTTAAATTCCTTTTAATTTTATACAAATATTTCAATTGCCCTAGGCTGAACTGTAACTTTTATAGGTGTAGTACCAAGCATTTCTCCATCTATATTCAAAAGCTCATCATAGCTGGGGTAAATAGAAAAACTTTTAACCTGTAAATATTCAACTTCCTTCTCTCTGACATGTGTTCCTTTAAATAATTGTGGCATTACAGAAAGTAATCTAGATTTACTTATATTACCTTCTACTATAACTAAATCTAACAAACCATCATTTAACTTTGCATTGGGAGCCATTTTCATACCATTTCCAACATGAATTGAATTGCAACCTATAATAAATGTATATGTTCCAAAAAACTTCTTACCATTAATTATTAATTCTGATCTTTGACCTTGATTTAAAAATATTTCAATTATCGCAGACAAAGTATATCTGATTGGACCTAACCACCTTAATTTCTCAGCACGTAATCCTACGTCTTTAACCAAGCCCCAACCTACCAAATTAATTGCAAAATTCATTTCATGTTCCATCTCCAACTCTAAAACATCAACAAATTTAGTGTTAAATGCACATATGTTATTAGCTGCTTGAATTGGATCAAACATTTTCAAATCTGCTGAGAATGAATTTCCGGAGCCTGCCGGAATGATACCTATAGGTAATTTTAAATTATCCCTTCGATTCAACATACCATTTACCACTTCATTTAAAGTTCCATCACCACCAACTACTAATATAGCCCTAATTGAATTAAAATCCATTGTTTGCAAAGTTTCTTTAGCCTCACCCTGATATTTGGTCTCTAGAATAGATAAAGAAATTCCGTTTGATTCAAAAATTGGACGAATTTTATCAACTATAGATAAACCTTTTTGTTTACCACTTTTTGGATTTACAATTACTAAAAATCTCATTTAAACTCATTTCATATTTTATAAACTTATATCAAATTTATAACTTTTTTTCATACCTATTCTTACTTTACGTAACGTAGTATTTTCTGATATATTTATTTAGGCTGATTTTTCCTTCGGTAAATCTTTCATTCGAGAATATTTAAAGTTGCTTATAAACACATATTTTATAGCACTTATAAATTTAGTTTTTGCAAAATAGATAAGTAATTTAGGAGAAATATCTTATATGTACCAACATGACATTTTGATAATTGGAGCCGGTCTTGCTGGACTTCGCGCTGCTGTAGAAGGCGTTAGAAATGGGCTTGATGTGGCCGTAGTATCAAAAGTTCACCCAGTTCGCAGTCATTCAAATGCAGCTCAAGGTGGAATAAATGCACCTTTAACCGATCGAGGTGACGATTGGGAAGGTCACGCTTACGACACTATCAAAGGATCTGATTTCTTGGCTGATCAAGATGCTGTAGAAGTTATGTCTCGTGAAGCTGGAGATGCAGTAATTGAATTAGAAAGAATGGGAGTTATTTTCACTAGAGATGAAGACGGTAAACTAGGAACCCGTGCTTTTGGCGGACAGAAAGTAGCAAGAACATTCTTTGTTGGAGCAATTACTGGCTCAGCATTATTGCATGTTCTTTTCGAACAATCACTTAAACTGGGATTAAATGTTTACGAAGAATGGTTTGTCACCAAACTTATTATAGAAGATGGAGTATGTAGGGGAGTAGTAGCTTACGATATCAAAAATGGAGAACTCCACACCATTAAAGCTAAAGCTGTAATAATGGCTACCGGTGGTAACGGCAGGGTTTTTGAACCATCTACTCAAGCATTAATTTGTACGGGAGATGGTCTATCTTTAGCATATAAAGCTGGTGCACCCTTAATGGATATGGAAATGATCCAATATCATCCCACTACTCTAGCTAGAACAGGAATATTAATTTCTGAAGCCGCAAGAGGAGAAGGTGCATATTTACTAAATTCTAAAGGTGAACGATTTATGGAGAAATATGCTCCAGATTATATGGAATTAGCCTCTAGAGATGTTGTTTCTAGGTCCGAACAAACAGAGATTGATGAAGGCAATGGAATAGACGGCAATGTAATGCTTGATCTACGACATTTAGGTAGAGATTATATAGAAAAAAGATTGGGTTACCTACAAGAAGTTTCTTTAGAGTTCTTGGGAATTGATATGGCTGAAGAACTTGTTCCTATTCGGCCCGGGATGCACTATCTGATGGGTGGAATCAAAACAGACTTAAACGGTCTTACAGAAATACCTGGTCTTTATGCTGCAGGAGAATGCGCTAATGTAAGTGTACATGGTGCTAATCGATTAGGTGCAAACTCTCTATTAGATACTGTTGTTTTTGGCAGAAGGTCCGCAGAACATGCTGTTGAATATATTAAATCAATTGGAGCAAATTCTAAGTCTGAAAATGATTTAAAGTTAGAACAAGATAGATTACAGTCTATTCTTGATAGACCTAAAGGTGAAAATATAGCAAAACTCAGAGATGAAATGGCTACTAATATGACCAAAGGTATTGGTGTATGGAGAGACCAAAAATCAATAGAAAATGCCTTGGAAAATCTAATGAGTATTAAAAACAGATTGCCAAATATTTCTGTTGAGCATAAAGGTAAATTTTTTAATACTAACTTAATATTCGCTCTAGAATTAGAATTCATGGTTGATAATGCTGAATCAATAATTCATGGAGCAATTACTAGGAAAGAAAGCAGGGGCGCTCATTTCAGGACAGACATGCCTGATAGAGATGATGAAAATTGGCTAAAACATACTCTGGTTTACCATGATATTAACCAAGAAAACAATGTGAGAATAGAAACAGCTCCTGTCACTATAACTAAATGGGAACCAATAAAGAGAGTTTATTAATGAATGTTAACCTAAAGGTAAAAAGATTCGATCCAGAAGATCCCGAATCACAAACTCTATGGCAAGAATATAAAATTGATGTACACCAAGACTCTACAGTTTTGGATGCATTGATTCATGTTCGCGAACATGAAGACACCTCTTTAGCTCTAAGATGTGCATGTAGAGCCTCTATTTGTGGCTCTTGCGGCATGAAAGTTAACGGAAGTGCTAAATTAGTTTGTAAAACAAGAGTTACTGAAGTTTCTCCTAATGGAGAACAAATTGTTGTTGAACCAATGGGTAATCATCCTGTAGTAAAAGATCTAGTTGTTTCTTTAGATACTTTTTTCGATCAAATTAAAAGAGTAGAACCATATGTTCAACCAGACCACGTGCCTGAAAAAGGTGAATATATTGCATCGAATGAATCAATGGAAAATTTACTGACTTCAATGAATTGTATTATGTGTGGTTGCTGTGTGTCTGATTGTACAGTTCTAGAAGTTGACGATAATTTTATTGGTCCCGCTGCACTTGCTAAAGCATGGAGATTTGTTGAGGATCCTAGAGATTCAAAAACAAGCGATAGATTAAAAAATTTAAATGACCAAGATGGTGGTATTTGGGATTGTACTAGATGTATGCAATGTGTGGAAGTTTGTCCTAAAGGTGTAGATCCAATGGATAGAATTATGGAACTTAGAGAAAGTGCCATAAACAGTGGATTAACTAATTCTTTTGGTGCTAGACACGCAAATTCTGTAAATAAATCTATTAAACATTCTGGAAGGATTGACGAATTTAGGCTTCCTATCGAGAGTAAAGGTTACTTTAATATCAAGGAAATTTTGGGGTTACTTCTACCAGGTCTGCGAATGTTAATTAAAAAACGAAGTCCATCTCCTATCCATCATAAAAATCCAAATCAATCAAAAGTGAAAAATATATTTAAAAATTTTGAGGACAACAAATAATGAAATTTGCTTTTTATCCAGGATGTGTCTCCAGGGGAGCGTGCCCTGAACTTTTTGACTCAACAATTGCTGTATGTGAAAAACTAGGAATAGAACTAGATTATAAATCTATGGAAAGCGCTAGTTGCACAGGCTCTGGGATACTCCAAGAAAAAAATCTAAAATTAGGAGACACATTAAATGCTCGTAATTTTGCTCTTGCTGAAAAATCTGGATTACCCCTCCTAACAATTTGTAGTACTTGTCAGGGTGTTATGTCCCAAGCTAATGCAAGGCTTTTAGCTGACAAAGAATATCTTAATGAAATCAATCAAGAATTAAAAACAGAGGGGTTAGAGTATAAAGGAACTATTGATCCAAAACATCTCCTCTGGGTACTTGTAGAAGATATAGGAATAGATAAACTTAAATCTTTAATAGTACAAAAACTTGAAGGTTTAAAGTTAGCTCCATTTTATGGATGCTACATTGTAAGACCCTCTGCCGCACTTAAATTTCAAGAAAACCCAAGGCGATCAACATCACTTGAGGAAATTATTGAAGCAGTTGGTGCTACTGTAGTTGATTTCCCCGGCAAAACACAATGTTGCGGATTTCCTATCTTAATGATTAACCAAAAAAATGCTGTCAATATGGTAGCAAACCACACATCTACTGCAAAAAATGAAGGTGCTGATGCAATGGTAACTCCTTGTCCATTATGTCACTTAAATCTTGATGCATATCAACCCGAGGCATCAAAGACAAAAAATGAACCAATAAATTTACCAATTATCCATTTGCCTCAACTTCTTGGCCTTGCGATGGGTATTGCCCCTGAAAAAATGAAACTTAACAAGCATATAATTTCTACCAAAACAATGCTTTCTGAAATCGGAGTTTCGCCTTAATAATCATTAAACAATCAATTAGGAAAAGAAAATGAATAAATCTAATCTAATTATTACTTTGGTTATAAATACTTTAGTTTTTGTAATGTTAATCGGTTGCTATGAAACTGTAGATCCCAATACAAGTTCTACTACTAAAAATCAACAATCTGAACAAAATACTAAAAATCAACAATCTGAACAAACAAAAAATCAACAATCTGAACAAACAAAAAATCAAAAACCTGAAAGAAAAAAAATGAAACAATATTCTAATGCCCCTGAAATGACTATAGACCAATCAAAAACTTACAAAGCAATTTTTCAAATGGAAAATGGTAAAGACTTCATTGTTGAACTATATGCAAAAGAAGCTCCTATAGCAGTTAATAGCTTCGTATTTTTAGCTCGTGATGGTTTTTATGATGGCGTAACCTTTCATAGAGTTATCCCAGGCTTTATGGCTCAAGGGGGAGATCCTACAGGAACTGGAATGGGTGGACCTGGGTATAAATTCGAAACCGAAATCAGCACAATTAGAAAACATACTGGACCTGGTATCTTATCAATGGCTAACGCAGGTGGAACAAATACAAATGGAAGTCAATTTTTTGTGACTTTTGACTCAGTTAATTTCTTAGATACTGTCAACGAAGATAACTCTCCAAAAGATTGTAACCAACCTGGTGTATCCTGTCACACAGTTTTTGGAAAGGTAGTCAATGGCCTAGAAAATGCTTTAAGCATATCTCCTAGAGATCCTGCTACCGCTAAATCTAGTGGAGATGCCATTAAAACAATTACTATAGAAGAATCGAATTAATCTCATTCGCCAAAAATAGCAGGATAGCTATTCTTTTTCATAGCTTCAACAAGTTCTACAACAGCATCGGCTGATCTATTTAATTCAGATTGCTCATGATCTGTTAAATTAAATTCGACAATCTGTTCAATACCAGATGATCCAAGTTTAACAGCAATTCCTAAATAAATACCTTTATGTCCATATTCTCCATTTAAGTAAGCTGTACATGGTAAAATTTCTTTCTTGTCTAATAAAACAGCTTCTACCATCTGAACTACAGCAGCAGAAGGAGCATAATAAGCACTACCTGATTTAAGAAAATTAACTATCTCAATTCCGCCGTCTCTAGTCCTTTGAATAATTTCATCTAGCCTTGCCTTAGGTATTAATTTCTCTATACTAACACCACCAACATTTGTTGTTGATGTAACTGGTACCATAGTGTCACCATGTCCTCCAAAAACAAATCCTGAAATAGAATCAACAGAAACATCCAATTCCATAGAAACAAAAGTCTTAAATCTAGCAGTGTCCAAAATCCCTGCCATACCAAAAACATTTTTTGAATCAAAACCGCTCACATCTAGAGCACATTGTGTCATTGCATCCAAGGGATTTGTAACAATTAAAATTTTAGATTGAGGAGATCTACTAGATGTCTCTTTCACAACAGAAGCAACGATTTTTGAATTTGCGTCTAAAAGATCATCTCTAGTCATACCAGGCTTACGTGGTAGCCCAGATGTAATTACTATAAGATCAGAACCTTCTGTCTCATCATAGCTATTAGTACCAATAATTTTTGCATCAGAACCTAAAATTGGGCCAGATTGCAACATATCCAATGCTTTTCCTTGAGGCAAACCAGGAACTATATCTACAAGAACCACATCTGCATATCCTTTTTCAAAAATCCTTTGAGCTGTGGTAGCGCCTACATTACCAGCTCCAACAACTGTCACCTTACTTCTCATGAATTTCTCCCAAAAAATTAATTTTTATCAAAATATGATTATAACTTAGAAATATATTCCTGCCATTTATTATCTAAGTTCGAATCAAATGTCGTATCTATTAAATAGTCTCCAAAATCCCTACTAGAAGCACCATCAGATCTACCAGTCATGATAACTTTTTTTTCATACATCCCACAAACTTCAACAGCTTTGTGTAATTTTGCAGCTTCAACATTAAATCCTAAGTGATCCAACATCATAGCCCCAGCCCTTATCAAAGAGCTAGGATCTGCATAAATATCCCTTCCTTCTTCAACCATTCTTGGAGCACTCCCGTGTATTGCTTCAAACATAGAAAATTTCTTGCCAATATTTGCACTGCCAGCAGTACCAACACCTCCCTGAATTTCAGCAGCTTCATCTGTAAGAATATCTCCGTATAAATTTGGTAATACCAAGACCTCAAATTCATTACGTCTTTTCTTATCCAATAGCTTTGCAGTCATAATGTCAATATACCAAGAATCCCATTTGATTTCGGGATATCTACTCGCAACATCATTAGCGATTTCTAAAAACTTCCCGTCAGTAGTTTTAACTACATTTGCCTTGGTAACTACGGTTACTTTTGATTTTCCAGTTTTTTGAGCATGAGCAAAAGCTGCATCTATGATTCTTTCAGAACCTTGAGAAGTAATCACTCTAAAATCAATAGCTAAATCTGAAGTCACATCAATACCTTGAGATCCAACCGCATATAAGTCTTCAGTATTTTCTCTGAAAAATGTCCAATCTATACCTTCTGCTGGTATTCTTACTGGACGAACATTGGCAAATAAATCCAATTCTTTACGCATTGCTACATTGGCACTCTCAATATTAGGCCAACCATCTCCTTTTTCAGGTGTATGTGTAGGACCTTTGAGGGTAACATTACAATTCATGATTTCAGCCAAAACATCATCAGGAATTGATTTAAGTTTTTCCGCTCTGTTTTCTATAGTTAAACCTTCTATATCGACAAATTTAACCTTGCCAGATTTTACTTGATTTTCAAGTAATTTTTCTAAAATCCTATGAGTTTCTCTACTTATAGTCGGACCAATACCATCCCCACCAATCATACCTATAATGATAGTATCTAAAGTTGAATAATCAATCCAGTCATCCTCTTTTTTTAACTTTTCTACTCTAGAAAGCTGTTCCGATAAAACAACTCCAAACTTATTTTTTGCTTCTTCTATATTAATGTTCAATTAACTCACCTCTAAGAATTTTTTGCGCTATAAAAAACTATTCCCATTTGATCAAAATATCTCCCTTACTGATTGCATCACCTGGTTTAAAGGGTAATTCAGAAACAACACTATCTGTCAAAGCAGGAATAGAATTCTCCATTTTCATTGATTCTATAACTAAAACGCTATCGCCTGATTTAATCTCTTGACCAACTTCTACCTCATATCGTAAAAAAGTACCTGCCATAGGTGCTATTAGTGTGTTTTCTTTAGCCCTATTAGATTTAACAGCTTTATTTTTAAGTTTACCTGAATTAGATTGTTCAATTTTTTCAATTGATTTGAAATTTTTATTAATTGGATCAACATCAACTTTAAAATACTGATCTTCAACAAAAACATTAAATGAGCGTATTTGATCGCTCCTAGTTGGTATTTCATCTGAATTTAAATTATTCTTATTAGGTTCAACAGCCACAGAATCATTAGCATCTATTTTTTTCTCTGTGTTATCAGAATCTTCACTCTCAACTTGTATGTGGCCAAACTTGATATCCAAAAATTTTCTTGAAATATTAGGAAAAAGAGTGTGAATTAAAATGTCTTTCACATCTGAAGATAGGTCTTTAATTTCTTCAGCAGCCTGATCTAATTCTGCGGACAAAAGATCAGCAGGTCTTGAAGAAATAGGATTATTACCCTGAGGATAATCTTTAAGAGCTATAGAAATGTACTTACTATCCACTGGTGCAGGAGGGCGCCCATATAGGCCGTAAACATAATCTTTTACTTGGGAATTAATTAATTTATCCTTGCCAAAAACCACATTATTTACAGATTGTGCAGCCACCATTTGACTAATAGGTGTAACTAAAGCAGGGTATCCTAATAATTTACGAACATTGGGGATTTCTTTCAAAACTTTTGGTAATTTATCCAATTCATTCATTTCAGATAATTGAGATACTAAGTTGCTAATCATACCACCAGGAATTTGATGACTCAAAACACCTGCATCTACTCTAGAAGAAATTTGATTGCTAAAATATTTTTCATACTTTGGCAAAATACTTTCAATGTAATCTGAAAATTCATTAAAAAGTTTGTCATTTACAGAAAATTCATACTCAGAATTTCTTAAGGAAGCAACGATCGACTCTAGGGCAGGTTGTGAAGTCCCCATAGATAGAGGTGAAATAGCAGTATCAATAACATCAACACCTGCTTCAATTGCTTTCAAATATGTTATTGGAGCCATACCGCTAGTGCAATGTGAATGTAATTGAATTGGAATATCTACATTTGATTTCAAATGAGATACTAACTCGTATGCATCATATGGAGATAATAAACCTGCCATATCTTTAATACACAAGCTATCAGCACTCATTTTTTGAAAAGATTTTGCCTTTTCAAGATAATAATCAAGATTATAAATATTACCGTTCAAACCATCGTCATCTGAAACAGAATAAACAAGAGTCATCTGTAAATGCTTCCCAGATTTTTTAACAGCTTCGGCAGCTCTAGTTAAATTAAACTCATCATTTAATGCATCAAAAACACGAAAAATATCAATGCCAGTACTAGCGGCTGAGGAAATAAACTGATCTACAACATCGTCAGAATAAGCCCTGTAACCTACCAAAGATTGACCTCTTAAAAGCATCTGCAAAGGGGTTTTTGGCATTAAATCTTTTATCTTCTCCAAACGTTCCCAAGGATCTTCATTAAGAAACCTAATTGCAGAATCAAAAGTTGCTCCACCCCAAACTTCAGCTGAATGAAATCCTATATCATCTACCTTAGAGGCAATAGCTAATATATCTTCGGTTTTCATTCTAGTAGACATCAAACTTTGATGAGCATCTCTAAAAGTTGTATCAGTTATTCCTATTTTTCTAATCATTCCGTTTTAAATCACCTATTAAATATTATTTTATCTATCATTTCGATGGCCTTGAAGAAAACAACTGCCAACGTTGACTAAAAACACTTTCAAGAGGAAGCATTTTCCATTTATTCAATCTCAGATCTGATTCTATATCTTCTGAAACGATATTTTCATCATCAAGATATGAAGAAACTGCCGCAACAATAGCTGCAATTGTTTTAGACGATTCATTCGAAGAAGTCACAGTGGAATATTCCCATGTTTTTTAAATGGTAAAGACTCTCTTTTATTTTCTAGAATTTTAAGAGCTGAAATAAGTTTTTCACGAACAGAATCAGTTTCTATCACTTCATCAATTAAACCTTTACTCGCAGCAACAAAAGGATTCATTAATTTTTCTTGATACTCCGAAACAAGTTTTTCACGTAATGAATTATTTTCATCCGAATTTAATTCTTTTCTATTAATAATATTTACAGCTCCTTCAGCACCCATAACAGCTATTTCAGAGAATGGAAGAGCATAATTAATGTCACCTCTCAAATTTTTACTACTCATAACTATATATGCTCCGCCATAAGCTTTTCGCAATATAACACTAATTTTTGGTACTGAAGCTTCTGCATAAGCATATATTAGTTTCGCTCCATGTCTTATTATTCCTCCAGACTCTTGTGATACACCAGGCATAAATCCAGGTACATCAACGAAAGTAATTAAAGGAATATTAAATGCATCACAAAACCTTACAAACCTAGCAGCTTTATTAGATGCATCTATATCTAAAGAACCAGCCATAATTTCAGGTTGATTTGCAATAATCCCAACTGAATTACCATTTAATCTGCCAAAACCTACTACAACATTACGAGCAAAATTTTCGTGAATTTCAAAAAATTTAGCTCCATCTAAAGTATTAGCAATTACATCAATGACATTGTAGCCAACAAATTTATCTTCTGGAATAATTTCATCCAGATCTTGAGGTTCATGTGCGTCAGGAAATTCAAAAAAATCTTTAGGAGAGTTTTCCATATTGTTTTGAGGTAAAAATCCTAACAATTCCTTAATTGCCACAATCGAAGATTGTTCATCATCATGTACAAAATGAGACACCCCACTTTTAAATGCGTGTGTTTCAACTCCTCCTAATTCCTGATGAGTAACATTTTCTCCAGTAACAGATTTAACAACATCTGGACCAGTTATATACATTTGTGAAACCTGATCTACCATGAAAATAAAATCTGTAAGTGCAGGGGAATATGTAGCACCACCAGCAGCAGGTCCATAAATTGCAGAAATTTGAGGGATCACACCAGAACAAGCAATGTTTTTTTCAAAAATAGAACTATATCCAGAAAGGCTAAAAACTCCTTCTTGAATCTTTGCTCCACCAGAATCAATCAAACCGACAACTGGGCAACCATTATCTAAGGCAAGGTCTAAGATTTTACAAATTTTGGTAGCAGCTTCAGCAGACAAAGCTCCTCCATCAATTGTGAAATCTTGAGAATAAACAAAAACTTTTCTGCCATTTACAGTCCCATATCCAGTAATCACGGAACTCGGACGAAATCCAGATGATAAATATTCAAAAGAAACTAGTCGCCCAATTTCGTTAAATGAGTCTTCATCAAATAATAAATCTATTCTTTCCCTAGCAGTTAATTTACCTTTATCTTTTTGAGCAGCAAGACGTTTTGATCCGCCACCTTCTAAAGCTAAATCAGTCAATTTATTAAATTGATCAAATTGTTTACTCAATATAAACTTCCACAAATAATATGTTTATGTTAATTTTATATAACGTACTATTCAAACTATCAGATATATAAAAAATCATCAAGAAATTTACCATATTTAATACTGCTAAAAAATATCCAAATTAACCTCTTATTTATACGAAAAATGGTGATAAAAATTGACTCTAATATCAGGAAATGAATTCATATGGGGTTCACGTACTTATTCTATGGGTATAATAAATGTCACACCTGATTCATTTTCTAATGATGGAATACTAAATGACATCCAAAAGATTCAAAACACAGCTAAATTATTTGAAAGCTTAGGAGCAGATATTATAGATGTCGGTGGTGAATCTACCAGACCACCAAATATTTACGGAAATTTTACTCCTGTAGATGAAAATGAAGAAATCAAAAGAGTAATACCCGCTATTGAGGCAATCAAAGATGTTGTATCAATCCCTATCAGCATCGATACATATAAACCAACTGTAGCTGAAAAGTCATTATCAGCAGGAGCAACTATAGTTAACAACGTCTGGGCTACAAAAAATGATGCTCAAATGAATGCTCTTTTGTCAGAACAAAAACCAGTTACTATATTGATGCATAATCAGAAAAGTCCAAAATATAACAATCTGCTTGATGAAGTTTTTTACAGTCTGAACCATATGGTAGAAAATACATTAAAACTGGGGATTGATACAGATAAAATAATTATTGACCCAGGAATAGGTTTCGGGAAAACAACAAACGACAATTTAAATATATTACGCAATCTTGAAAGATTTAAGGAAATCGGAAACCCAATATTAATAGGCACCTCTAGAAAGTCTACTATTGGAAATGTTCTAAATCTACCTATAAATGACAGGCTCGAAGGTACGGCTGCATCCTTAGCAATTTCAATTTCTAAAGGTGCAGACATAATTAGAGTCCATGACGTTAAAGAAATGAATCGTGTCGCAAAAATGTCAGATGCAATTATAAGAGGGTGGGATAATGAATAATCAAGTTCATTTAGCCTTAGGCTCAAACTTAGGAAACAAAAAAAATAATATTATTACTACATTAAAATTAATTGATACTATCGGAACAGGGCTAATTTCATCAAAAATATATTCGACTCCTCCAAGTGGTTTTTCATCGCAACCAAATTTTTTAAATTCAGCATGTAAATTTCAAACAGAAAAATCTGTCTATGATTTACTAAATATTTTAAAAAAATTTGAGAGTCACGTAGGAAGAAAACAAAATTTTAAAAATGGACCAAGAATGATTGATATAGATATTCTTTATTATAATAACCTCTATATAAATACACCAATTCTATCTGTACCTCATCCTAAAATACACGAAAGAGATTTTGTTCTACACCCATTATCTGAAATATCACCTGATTTCATCGATCCCATTCACAAAATCAGCGTCAATTCAATGTTGACTAATTTGAAAAACTCTTCTGACAAAAAAATACAATTTCAACAGGAACTAAAATGATTAACAATGCAAAGTTACAACCCGTAGGAACAGCAGTTACTGAACTAGACACACCAGCATTTATAATTGACTTAGAAAAGATGGAAAACAACATAGATACTATGGCAAAATATTGCAAATCAGCAAATGTTAACCTACGCCCACATATCAAACATCACAAAACCCCTGAAATAGCTGCAAAACAAATTGAAAAAGGTGCAATTGGAATCTGTTGCCAAAAATTAAGTGAAGCTGAAGTAATGGCGCAAAGTGGTATAGAAAATATTCTAATCACTTATGAAATTATAACTAAATTTAAAATAAATCGCTTAATGGAAATTGGTAAAAACGCAAACTTAATTGTACTGGTTGATAATCCAAATAACGTAAAAGATTTGGATGAAGCTTCCTTGCACTTCAACACAAACTTAGGAATTTTACTAGACATTAATGTAGGTCAAAATAGATGTGGAATTGAACCAAATTCTACTCTGGTAGAATCACTCTCAAAACAAATTATTTCTGCACCTAAATTACAATTTAAAGGAATCCATGGCTATGCTGGAAGTATTCAAAGTATTGCTAATGATGAAGAAAGAAAAAAAGCTGATTCACTATCTATGAATAAAGCAGAAATCGCTCTAGAGCAATTAAAAAAATTAAATATTCCAGTAGAAATTGTAACTGCTGGAGGTACAGGAACTTATAATCTTACTTCTAAATATGAACATGTGACAGAAATTCAACCTGGATCTTATGTGTTTATGGATAATCAGTATTCTAATGTGATGTCTGATTTTGATGTGTCTGGAACTGTGCTTGCAACTGTTATTAGCAAGCCTACAAAAAACCGTGCCGTTTTAGATAGTGGAATGAAGTCTATTTCAACAGATCAATGGCCTCCAAAAATTAAATCACATAAAGGCATTACTGTTGATACTATTTCTGATGAGCATTTAACAATTAGTTTAGATACTGAAGATGCTAAGCAATTAAATATAGGCGACCAAATTGAATTAATACCTGGGCATAATGATACAACCGTAAATTTACATACCCATTCTTTTGGTATCAGAAACGGGATTGTAGAATCTATTTGGTCTATATCAGCACATGCAATGACTAGATAAAATCAAACAAAAAACTAAGGAGATATCATGTACACAAACCTTGGGAATTCTGGTTTATTAGTTTCAAAAATGGCTTTAGGTATGGGGTTTCGAGGACAAAATGACCCTAAGGAAGCAACAAAAACTATCCATAAAGCTATCGATAATGGCATTAATTTTATCGATTGTGCAAATATATATGGATTATTAGATGATAGAAAAAATGCTGGTACATCAGAAAAAATATTAGGTGAAGCAATTATTGGAAAAAGAGAACAACTTGTCATCACTTCAAAGGTTTCATCACTTGCTGGAACTCCTCCCAATAATAAAGGAACCTCAAGATATTACATTTTAAATCAAATAGAAGAATCCCTTAAGCGACTACAAACAGATCATATCGATATTTATCTTTTTCATGGGGTTGATGATTCTACACACGATGAAGAAAAATTCAGAACTATGGAAATGTTAATACAACAAGGCAAGATACGATATGTAGGGGTATGCAATCTTCAAGCTTGGCAAGTGGTTAAATCTTTGAATGCCCAACAATCAATAAATGCAGCACCTCTAATTACTATTCAAAACCCCTATAGCTTGCTAAATCGTGAATTGGAAAAAGAAATGTTTCCAATGATTAGAGAATTAGGAATCGGTATGATGGGATTTAGTCCTTTAGCAGTAGGATTATTAAGTAGTGGAATTCTTGATTCTGAAAAATTCCCATCTACATTGTGGGGGAGTAAGAGGCGTAAACAGTTCAATGAGATTTACAAAGACAAAGTTATAGATGTATGCGACACACTAAAAACCATTTCACTAGAATTAGGGTATACGATGGCTCAAATAGCTCAAGCATGGGTACTATCTAAACCAGAAGTTTCAGCAATAATTTCAGGCGCAGATAATACAGAACAACTAGATGAAAATTTAATCAGCTTAGAAGTGGAATTACCTGAACAATATATTGAAATATTAAATGAAGTTTCTCATAATTTACATATACCTTTAGATAATATTAAATACTAGTTGAAATCATCTAAAAGTAAGTTGGGAATACCATTCTCAATCAAAAAAACCTGTGGACAGTTTTTACATTCTAGTTCTCCCTCAATGATATCTTCTTCACTACCTATATATTTAGGGAGTAAATTCAAGTCATTTCGACATCTTGGACAAACTAAAAATTCTAGTAATTCTATTCTCATTAACTCACCTGTACTTGAAAGTTAAAAAATTATTCGTAACGCATTAGATAAAAAATACACAAAAATAGCTAACAAAACCAAAGTGCTATAACCAAAACAATAATAATCAATCTTTTCAAAAAAAGTTAGTCCTTTCGGAGTAGTTCTACCAACAATTTTTGTAGATCTTCTATGTCGTGTAATTATCAATATCATCCACAAAAATATAATAATTTTTATGGAAAATATTATCAAATACATATAATTTACAGAATCAGGAGCAACTAATCGGTTCAATAGCATTATCACTCCACTAACTATCAATGCAGAAATACATATTTTTACTATAGAACTAAATTCTTTTCCTATTATTCTAGTAACTTCATTCGAAGAACCTAATACTGTATTTAATACGGGATTTAATATTAAAAAATAAAATATGCTACCACCGATCCAAATTACCGAAGCGATAATATGAATCCATGTGACAAAAACATGAAAAAAATCCTGAGTCAATTTAATTCTCCTGAAAAAAGTTTTTATAAGTAACAGATAGAGAATTCATTTAAACTTACAATACTTTTTCTATGATTTCAATTAGTTGATCTAGATTAATATAGCCTACCCAAACTTTAAATATTTTATGATCTTTATCCAATATAATTGTTGTAGGGAAACCTACAATTTCATATTTTTTCATAATTTGATTGTCTGAATCAGGACCTAATAAAAATGTCAATCCAAATTGATCAACAAAAATTTGACCATCTTCAACAGAATCGATCCCTAATTGTTGAATACCTATAACCTCTAATCTTCCATCATATTCATTAGAAATATATTCCAAATCTGGCATTTCGACTCTGCAGGGTGGGCAAGATGGATAGTAAAAATTAATAACTATAGGTAACCCTGAAAAATCACTTAGACTAACTTCTTGTTTAGAATTATAATTTTCATTCTCAAATGCAAATATCTTGAAATCAGGAGCATTGTTACCTTCCTCAACAGAATAAAAATAATTACACCCTGAAAAAATAATGGCAAAAAAAAGTACAAAAAAACTATTAAGAAAAAAAGAAAGTGTTTTAAAATTCATTTTAAACATTTTTGAGATTCAATCGAATTTGTTCCGTTAAATTAGACATAGGAACTCGAATTTGTTCCATTGTATCTCTAAATCGTAAAGTCACACATTTATCGTCTATAGAATCAAAGTCAATCGTCACGCATATTGGAGTTCCAATCTCATCCTGTCTTCGGTACCTTTTACCAATAGATTGAGAATCATCATACTCAACAATTCCTGTAGTAACACCAGATGATTTTATTTCTTGATGAATTTGGTTAGCTAAATTCGACAAAACATCTTTACGGCTCAAAGGTAAAACAGCTACTTTAATAGGAGCGAGTTCTGAGCTTAATTTCAAAACAACTCTTTTATCAGATTTTCCATCTGAAGTGGAAACATCTTCCTCATGATAAGAATCCAATAGTATTGCCATAAAAATCCTATCTACACCTGCAGAAGGTTCAATTACATATGGCACAACATGTTTTGACGATTTCTCGTCAAAATATGATAATTTTTGACCAGTTTGTTTAGAATGAGCCTGTAGATCATAGTCTGTACGATTAGCAATTCCCTGAATTTCACCCCAACCCCAAGGAAATTTATACTCTATATCAGAGGTTGCTTTAGCATAATGGGCTAACTCGGTTTTTTTATGTTCTCTAATTCTTAAATTATCAGAATTTATACCCAGATCACTATACCAATTCTTAAAATCATCTAGCCATTTTAAATGTGTTTGTTCATCCTCACCTGGATTAACAAAATACTCAATTTCCATCATTTCAAATTCTCTAGTTCTAAAAATGAAATTCCCAGTTGTAATTTCATTCCTAAAAGCTTTACCCAATTGAGCAATTCCAAATGGAAGTTTAAGTCTCATAGATTTCATGACATTTTCAAAATTAACAAAAATCCCTTGAGCAGTTTCTGGACGCAAATACACGCTACTATTTTCATCTTTGATAGGCCCCATATTTGTTTCAAACATCAAATTAAACAACCTTACGTCAGTTAGTTCTCCATCGCAATCGGGACAGTTTTTTGATTCCAATTGGTCTTCACGCCAACGTTTTCTACAGGAAACACAATCTACTAACGGATCAGAAAAGTTCTCAACATGTCCGCTAACTTTCCAAACATCTGGATGCATTAAAATAGCTGAGTCTAAACCAACTATGTCATTGCGAGACCAAACAAAATTTCTCCACCAAGAAGCCTTAATATTATTCTTAAGCTCAATACCAAGTGGCCCATAATCCCAAGTACTTGCTAAACCACCATAAATCTCACTACTTTGGAACAAAAAGCCCCTTCTCTTACATAAAGATGTGATTGTTTTTAAATCAACTGAATCTTCCAACATAAACCTCTCTATTTAGCAATCAATTGTTCAGAAAATACGTCTAAATCATTTGTGGGTTCTTTGCATTCGTAATTCTGACAAACAAAAGCAGTTGGTAAACCATTATGCATTTTTTTACCCTTCAAAAATAATAATTCATCAATCAAGGGATCTGAATCCGAAGCTACTACCACAATCTTAGAAGGCAAATAAATAGAATTTACCTTACTAATAAAATCAAAAGTTTTTGAATCTTTTGGATCACCAATTATTACAATTTCCTTGGTATCATACATCATCATATCAGCAGAACAAAGCCATTGAGCTAAACCTACTGGAGCTTTTTCAGCAACAGGTAAAATGTTCTCAACAGAGCTTCTTGCTATATTTGATAATTTTTCATCACCAGTTATTAATCCAACCTTGAATAATAATTCTGCTGCAATAGAAGAACCGCAAGGCATTGCATTATCATAAATATCTCTAGGTCTAATAATTAAATCTTTTTGGCTAAATGAAGTATCAAAAAGCATTCCTTCCTCACGATCCCAAAATATCTCAACTATTTGTTGTGCTGCCCAAATAGCTTTGCTCAACCATTTAGTATCCAAAGTTGCTTCATGTAAGTCTAAACATGCGATACCAAAAAATGAATAATCTTCTAAGTATCCTGAAGATTTTAAAAGACCATCTCCATAAGAATGAAATAACTCTCCATTATCAATCATATTTTTTTCAATAAAACCACCTATATTCTTAGCAATAGAAATATATTCATCATTGCCAAAAGATATACCGGATTTTGCATAAGAAGAAATCATCAATGAATTCCAAGAGCATAATACCTTGTCATCAGTTCCAGGTGCATCGCGATTCGATCGAACAGCTAACATCTTTTCTTTGGCATCAACAAGTAAATTTTCAAAAAACTGCTTGTCCAGATTTTCCTTTTTGATAAAATCTTCAGTTTTGGTAGTTATGCTGAGTATTGAATGTCCTTCAAAATTTCCTTCATGAGTGACTCCAAAATATTTTTTAATCAAATCTCCATTTGTATTCCCTAAAATTGAATCAATTTCATCAGATTTCCATGCAAAATAAATACCCTCTCCCAAGTTACTATCAGCATCTTGAGATGAACAAACGCCACCATTTTTTAATAACATCTCCTCGCGCACATAATCCAAAATTTCCATTGCAACTACCGAATATTCAGGTTTTTGAAACGTTTGATAAGCATGTAAATATAATTTTGCTAATAAAGCATTATCGTAAAGCATCTTTTCAAAGTGTGGAATTAACCAAAACGCATCAGTAGAATACCTGTGAAATCCACCCCTTAATTGATCATATATTCCACCATTCATCATAGAATCTAAGGTCTTAATTAACGCTTTCTGAACTTGATCTTCTGAATTATAAAAATTTCTCCTTAATAAAAATTCATATATCATCGGTTGTGGAAACTTGGGAGCAGAACCTGTACCTCCATAATTCCAGTCAAATTCTTTTACCAATTCATTTTTTGCATGAATCAAAGAATCAATTTTCATATCCCCACTAGAAAATTTTCTTAAATTAATTTGTTCAATCCTTTCAACGACGCTCTCAGAAACAGATTTTACTTCATCTCGTCTATTTGAAAAGGCATCTGAAACTGATAACAGTACCTTTGGGAAGCCTGGCATTCCTCTTCTGTCTTCAGGAGGGAAATAAGTGCCCGCAAAAAATGGTCGCATCTCAGGTGTTAAAAAAACTGTCATTGGCCAACCACCCTGACCAGAAATTGATTGAACAGCAGACATATAAATATAATCTAAATCTGGCCTTTCTTCTCTATCAACTTTGATGTTAACAAAGTGTTCATTCATTATTTGAGCTATACTATCATCCTCAAAAGACTCTTTCTCCATTACATGACACCAATGGCATGAAGAATAACCTACACTTAACAATATAGGCTTATCTTCTAGTTTTGACTTTTCTAAAGCTTCATCACACCAAGGGTACCAATCAACTGGATTTTCAGAATGCTGCAATAAATACAAGCTAGTTTCATGAATTAAACGATTACTCAAAATAAATACCTAAACAGATTCGAAACAATAAACATTTTAACTATATAGTATCAATAAACATTAATTAATTCACATTAATTTAAAGAATCAAATTGACCTACACTAGTTTTTATCAGACAATATCCAAAATTAATTTTGAGAAGATCAAAAATGATAGAAAATCACTCTACAACCAGACAAGAATTATATTCTCATTTAATGCGTCGTGTTGGAGTAGGTTGCACATTAAATGAATTAGAGAAAATTTCAAAAATCTCATATGAATCACTGGTAGACCAAATACTATCTCCTGAAAATCCTGATTCATTTCAAGAGGATGATTTTGATAGATATTTTGCTCATGAAGGAATAGATATTTGGGCAGGAAGATGGTTATATAGAATAATTAATGGCGGTCACCCGTTACGTGAAAAAATTTCTATTTTTTGGCATCAACTATTTGCCACAGCCTGGTTCAAAAGTGAACATCCCAACTCTCTAATACATCAACTTGAAATGTTTAGAGCAGTAGGCTTGTCAGATATGAAAAACATTCTTTTATCATTATCTAAAGATCCAGCAATGTTATTTTGGCTTGATAATAACGACAACATTGATGGCGAACCAAACGAAAACTATGGCAGAGAATTAATGGAATTGTTCTCTATGGGAGTAGGAAATTATACCGAAAATGATGTAAAGAATGCTGCTCTTGCTTTCACAGGTTGGACTTTTACTCAACCGATACCTCTATATCCTACAGGCCATTATGCTTCAAATTTTAAATACGAAGAGTTCCGGCATAACCAAGATTTCAAAAAATTTTTAGGACACTCAGGAAATTTTAACGGTGAAGATGTAATTGATATTATAGTCCATCAGCCTGCAACAGCTAATTTTATTTGCAGACATATTTACAATTTCTTTGTAGAAGATGAAGCACAAGTACCTGCATGGAATATTGTAGCTCCTAAAAACCCTGAAGCTATTAAAGATCTTACAGATTCTTACCATAAATCCAATGGAAATATAACAGAAATTTTAAGAACACTTTTCAACTCTGACTGGTTTAAAAATTCAAAATTTAAACATCTAAAAAGCCCCGCAGAACTAGTAGGACATACTCTCAAAATATCTGGGAATTTAAGAGAAATCAAACCTGGAATTCTAGATTATGTTTCAGCTATAACTAACATGGGACAACATCTCCTTAATCCACCAACCGTTGAAGGATGGCACACAGGAAAAGAATGGATCGATGGCGGCACATTAAATGAAAGGGTTAACTTTGCTGTCTCAGAAATGAATGATCCTAACAAACCAGGAATAAAGGAAATAATTAATCAAATTAAATATTCTAAAGATAAAATTACTAGCGAATATCTTATTGATTTATGTATAGAACTCGTAGGGCAATCAAATATAACTTCAAAAACAAAAAATGATCTTGTAGAATATTCAAAACAATTCGAAGATGAAAACTTAAAAAACCATTTAGATGAAACAATAATAAAATTAATTCAAATTATAGTGTCTACAAAAGAATATCAATTCTCATAAAACAAAATAAGGATGAATATTATGGAAAATAAAAAACCTGTATTAGTTGTTTTACAGCTTACTGGAGGCAATGACTTTATTAATACAGTTGTTCCATATTCTAATCCACACTATTACGATGCTAGAAAAAAAATTGTAGTTCCTGAAGACCAAGTACTTCCGATCGACGACAATATTGGGTTCCATGAAAACATGGCTCCAATAAAAGAATTATATGACCAAGGTAGTGTTGCTATTATTCAAGGTATTGGATATCCAAATTCAAGTAGATCTCACTTTAGAGCACTTGATATCTGGCATACTTGTGAACCAGAAACAGTTGGAACTGAAGGTTGGTTAGGCAAAGCAATTACTGCACTTGATCCCAAACAAGAAAACGTATTGACAGGTGTGAATTTTGGCAGAGGTTTACCTCGAGCACTTTCTTCACCAGGAGTTCCTGTTACATCTGTAGGAGATTTAGATAATTATGGTCTTATGACGCCTATACAAAACAAAGATGAAAGAACTGAGGCCTTAAAAATTTTTAAATCAATGTATGCGCCTGCAATAGGGAATGGTCCTGTAATGGATTATTTATCTCAAACTGGACAAAATCTTTTAGTTGGTGCTGACATGCTTAAAGTTGCACCTCTTAATTACAAATCAGAAGTCGAATATGGGAATACCCAAATTGCAAAAAGTCTCCGAGATGTAGCAAGAGTCCATTTAGCAAACCTAGGGACCCAAATATTTTTTGTTTCCCAAGGAGGGTATGATACTCACTCTACCCAAACCCCTGTACAACCAGTTTTAATTGAAGACTTGTCTAAAGCAATAAATGATTTCTTCCAAGATCTAAGAAATCAAAATGCTTCAAAAAACGTGACCATGCTTGTTTTTACAGAATTTGGACGAAGAATGCGCGATAATGGAAGTGGAACTGATCATGGATCTGGAGGAGGAGCTTTCATTATAGGAGATTCTATCAAAGGTGGTCTATATTCAGAATACCCTAGATTAGAACCAGAGAACTGGGAAAATGGTGAAGATTTAGAACATACTATAGACTTCAGAGGTGTTTACGGAACATTATTAGAGCAATGGATGAACATTGAACCTTCCGAAATTGTAGGTGGTCAGTTTGAACAGATTGGGGCGTTTTAATCTAAAAATGAAAACTTCAAAACCTTATGCATTACTCAGAAGTGGTTTCCCCTACAAAAAATCACTAGGAATGAGAAGGCTTACAAACCATCCAACTTCAGTTGGAATATATAATTCAAAAATCTATATTTTATGTAGATCTGAAGGTACTGCTACCATAAGAATTCTAACTTATGATGATGAAGATTTAGGTACAATCGGAAAATATGGATCCGATTCAGAAGAACACCTTTTATGGCCTAACACAATCAAATTTGATAAAGATGGAAATCTGTTCATTTCTGATGAAGGAAAACATAAAATTATTATCCTTTCTGAAACTGGAAAATTCATCAAAAGTTGGGGAATTAAAGGTGACAAAGAAGGACAATTTAATCGTCCTTCTGGAATATGTTTCACTTCCAATGGAAATTTGATTGTTTCAGACACTTTAAACCATAGAATACAAGAATATACTCCAGATGGAAATTTCGTTAGACAATTTGGCGAAAATGGCACTGATAAAGGACAATTCAACATGCCGTGGGGAGTTGCAACTGACTCAAAAGATAATATCTACGTATCTGACTGGAAAACAAATCGAATTCAAAAATTTTCTTATGCAAATGATTACATTTTCAGCATAGGTGAAAAAGGAACTAATAACGGATTTTTTAATCAACCTACCTACTTAGAAGTAGATCCACATGATGACCTTTATGTCTCTGATACATTTAACAATAGAGTCCAACAATTTAACGAAAACGGAATGTATCTAGATAAATTCACCGGAAACTCTTCTCTTAGTAAATCTGGAATAGATTACTTGTTATCAAATGCATATCCAATGAGGTTACGTGAAATGACTAGTTTGGAAGAACAAAAATTACTTAGAAAACCACGTGGATTAGCTTTTGATAATGATTTAAATCTATTTATATGTGATTATTGGTCATATAGAGTACAAATTTATCAAAAACAAACAATCCCACTCAAAGAATCTGACATCTCACCTCCAATTCGATCTTCTTCTTTATTGGTGACTTAATACGTTTATGAAAACGCACTATGATTACATTATTGTTGGAAGTGGGTCTGCTGGCTCAATAATCGCAACGAGACTTTCTGAAAACTCTACAAAATCAATTCTTTTGATTGAAGCTGGTGAAGATTATAGAGACTTAAATTCTCTGCCTAATGATTTTAAATACGGATTCGGCCCAGAGCTCACAAATGACTGGTGGATTAAATCTGGCAACAAAAATAGATCACTTTTTGTAGCAAACTCCACTGACGAACAAAAATCCCCTATGTTGATACCTAGAGGCAAAGTTGTTGGTGGATCAAGTGCAGTAAATGCTCAAATATTTTTAAGAGGTGATCCAGATGATTATGACTCTTGGGCCGAAAATGGCAATGACGAATGGAGCTTTGAAAAATGCCTGCCTGAATTTATAAAAATTGAAAATGACCTAGACTTTGCTGGAGATTTCCACGGCCAAAAAGGACCTATACAAGTTCGCAGACATACAAAAGACGAAATGACACAGGACGCTATCGCATTTGACGAAGGATTCCAGTCAATAGGTTTTCCTCCAACCGTAGATCATAACGATCCAGATTCTACTGGTGTAGGACCGTTCCCTTTCAATACCGTCAATCGAATTCGTCAAAATGCTGCAATGTGTTATTTAAATCCTGTTAGATCAAGAAAAAATCTTCATTTGAAAAGCAATTCATTTGTACAAAAAATCATCATAAAAGATTCAAAAGCTATTGGTGTAGAAGTAAATCACAATCAAAAAGTTTCAAATTTTCATTCTGAAGAAATCCTAATCTGTGCAGGAGCTATCGGGTCTCCACAGCTACTTATGCTTTCAGGTATTGGTCCTGAAGAACACCTCAAAGAAATTGGAATCAAGCTTATAAATCACCTCCCAGGAGTCGGTAAAAACCTACGTGACCATCCACAAGTTAACCTAACTTGGAAAAAAAAGGATTCATATAAACATCATAAACAAAGTTTAAAAAGAGGTATCACCGTTGGGTTACGTTATACAGCAAAAGGATCCAATTTAAATAATGATATGCTGATACATCATACAGCAACAATATTTCCAAGCATTTACTTCGGTGCTCATTCTAAAGATAAATATAGTGGCACAGGAATGATTGTTTGCTTATATTTAGCATTAGGTAGTGGTGAATTAAAATTACGCGCACCTAATCCGTTTATTCAACCACTACTAAACTATAATTATTTTCAAGAAGAAGAAGATTTACGTAGAATGCGAGAAGGTGTAAGGCTAGGTGTAGAAGTAGGGGAAAGTGCTTCTTACTCAAAAATTGTTTCTAATATAATCCAACCTTCACATGAACAAATAAATGATGATACATTACTAAATCACTGGATTAAACAAAATGCAAGAACCAGCCATCATGTAAGTGGAACATGTAAATTAGGACCTGAAAAAGACTCCATGTCTGTGGTAAACCAATATGGAAAAGTTCATGGGGTAAAAAATCTACGAATTGCAGATGCATCAATTATGCCTAACTGCGTTAGAGCAAACACTAATCTTCCAACGATGATGATAGCTGAAAAAATTGCACAATTTATTTCAAACGGGAAATAAACTTTAGTTATCTGTTATTAATTTATTGGCCTTGACGACTCCAACGAGCACCAGAAGAACCAGCAAATTTTTCAAGAGCCTTAGAAGCCTCTTCTGTAGAAGCATTTATTAAACGTGCCTCAACAATTTGTTGGTCATTTTTAGGACCAAATCCTGTAATTTTTAATCCTGCAGAAAGATCGGAGACTTCAACGTTAGAAGTGTTTAATATCGGGGTGTCAATATTAACATTTATTGATAGGGGGCCTCTAGTAGTTTCAATAGTAATTTTTGATTTGTCTATTTCTGTAATTTTACCTGACAAAAAGTTACTTGACTGAGAAGAATTTCCACCCATTCCACCACGTCTAAAATTGTTGGAATTTTGTTCTAAAATCCTTATAAAAGTGGCCGTAGTTTGTCCATCTTGAGATCTTTCACCAACAATTTGAATATTTGTGTCAATTTTCAAATCTTTTAATGCTATTAAAAAACTAAACCTAATAGTTGTATCTTCAGAAATAGAAATATCTGTAGTAGAGTTACTTGATTTTACGGTAATTAAATCACCTTTAATTTCTGATATCTCACCTTCAATAGAAGATCCGCCAAATCCCCCTCTAGAACCACCACCACCCATTCCACCACGTCCACCTGATCCACCAGCACCTTGAAATTGTTGTCTTAATTTAGCTATCTCATCTGGAGTTAGCTGTGCACCTGAACGAAATTTCTCCCTAATAGCTTCTATTTCTTTTTCACTCAATGGTGCAGTAGTAGCCGACGAAGAATCAGATTTTTCTTCTTGAGATTTAGCTGTTTCGGGTTGCTTAGATTGATTAGAATTTTCAGAATTTAATTTTGACACAGTAGGGGTTGGAAATGCGATTGCAGACTTTACTTGTTTTTCTTCACCAAACGGATCAAAAACAATTAAAACACTACTTAATAAACCACCCAATATTAAAGCAAGGAAAAATAAAATTGCAAAACTTTTCACATTCATAATTTCGTTCCTAAATCCTAAATGAATTAATCATATCTTAAAGCTTCAATCGGATGTAATTTTGCAGCTCTTGCAGCAGGATAAATTCCAAAAAATAATCCAATTGCAGCCGAAACAGCAAGAGATAAAATTGCTACATCTAGGCCAAATGCAGTTTGAAAACTTTCCTGACCTAAAATGGCTCTACCGTTCAAACCTGTTGAAATCAAATACCCTAAAACAACACCTAAAAAACCACCACCAAAACTCAATACTGTAGCTTCAGAAATAAACTGCAATAAAATATCTTTTTTCTTTGCTCCCATTGCCTTCCTAATACCAATTTCTTTAGTTCTTTCAGTAACAGAAACAAGCATAATATTCATAATGCCAATTCCACCTACAATCAAAGAAATTCCTGCTATAGCACCTAGAAACACTACAAATGTATTAGTAGTCTCTCTCAATGTCTCAATGGTTTGCTCTTGGCTTGTAATATTAAAATCATCCTCATCATCATTACCTATTTGATGTCTTAGCCTCAAAATAGTGCTAACTTCATTAATTGCATCATCCAAAACTTCAAGATCTTTAGTTTGAACATTTATAGTTTCCACATTAATGTTTCCACCACTTACCCTTTGTTTCTGCATTCTATAAAAAGCAGTAGTTAAAGGTATAAAAGCCCTACTGTCATTGCTAGTCCAAGCACTTCCACCCTGAGATTCTAAGATGCCGACAACATAAAATCTCTTTCCATTAACTCGTATATGTTCACCAATTGGGTCTTGAAATCCAAATAAATCCTCTGAAACCTGAGAACCTAAAACAATAACTTCACTATATGTTTGAATATGAGGTGAAGAAATAAACATCCCTGAATCAATTTCTAAATTTCTAACACCTAAATGTTGAGGAGTGACACCCATCACAGTCACATTGGTATTTTTTCTACCGAAAACTAGCTGAGCACGAATTGTAATTTCAGGAGCTACTTCAATAACAGAAGGAGCAAATAATGGATCTTTTAAAGCTTTAGCATCTTTGAAAGTTAAACTAGATGAACTACCTGCCTGACCTGTAAATCCTCCGAAAGTTGAGGCACCTGCTTTAATAAAAAGTAAATTAGTACCTAAATCTTGAATTCTAGAGGTGATCCTTTCTTGTGTCCCCCTACCAATAGACATGAGTGAAATAACAGCCGTGACACCTATTACAATACCTAAAAGTGCTAAAATAGATCTTAATTTATTTGCAGATAAAGATACAAATGCAACTTTGATTATTTCTATATAAATCATATCTACACTTTTTGAAACAATAAAAACTTATTCATTAATAATTTTCCCATCACTAATAGACACAGTACGTTCAGCTTGTTTAGCAACGCTTGGATCGTGTGTAACTAAAATCACTGTTATGCCAGATTCTTTATTTAAATTTTTAATAATATCCATAATTTCTTTACTGGATTTTGAATCCAAATTTCCAGTTGGTTCATCAGCCAATAAAATACTAGGGTTTTTTACCAAAGCCCTAGCAATACCGACCCTTTGCTGTTCACCTCCAGAAAGTTCTGTTGGTTTATGTTTGTATCTGTGTGACAAACCAACTCTTTCCAGCGCAAGCATAGAACGTTCTCGTAAGTCTTTCCTATCTCCATAAATTAAAGGCAGCTCTACATTCGCAAGAGCTGAGATCCTAGGTAATAAATTATAAGTTTGAAAAACAAACCCTACTTTAGCATTTCTTATCTCAGCTAACTGATTATCATTCATTTCACCTACATTTTTACCATCCAAAAAATAAGTGCCTGCTGTAGGAACATCTAAACAACCAATTATATTCATTAAAGTTGACTTTCCAGATCCAGAAGGTCCCATGATAGATACAGTTTCGCCAGATTCAAATGAGAGATCAATACCTCTTAACACCTCTACATCTATGATCCCCATTCGATAATTTTTCTTAATATTTTTTAAATCTAACATCTATTAAAACCTATATAAAACTCTATTATTTACCCGCTGCAGGAGCTTTAGATTGAGTAGTTGCAGCTCTTCTAAACTGAGCTCCTCCTCCTCTTCCTCCCCACATAGAAGTTGTACTTGCTTCTTTGACTTCCATTGCAATTTGATCTCCATCAGATAAGCCTTTTGTAACAACAGTCCAAAATTCATCACTGATTCCTAATTCAACTGGAACTTCAACGATTTCATCATTTCGAACTAATTTCACTGTAGGTTGCTGAACAGAACCATAAAGAGCTTGAATAGGTACAAGCAAGGAATCTCTTGATTCTTTAAGAACTATCTCGGCAACAGCACTTAAACCACCACGTAACTCAACTCCTGAGATAGAATCTAAACTGATACTAATATCATATGTAACAACTCCTTGTTGGGTTGTAGCAATACTCGAAACTTGAGAAATTTCACCAGAAAGAATTTGGCCAGGTAAAGAATCTAAAGTTATAATTGTCTCTCTGCCTATTTGCATGAATAAAACGTCAACTTCGTCAATTGTTCCTTCAAAATTTATAGCAGAGGTATCGATAATCTCAATTATTCCAGAATTTACTCCAACTTGTTTACCAAGGTTTTCACTTACAGATGAAATTAATCCATCCCATGGGGCTTTAATTGTAGATAATGACAAAGCAGTTAAAGCTTCATTTAATAATGCTTCTTTAGCTTTGACTTCAGCTTCTTTTAATTCAATCTGTGACTGATCCACTTCATTTAAAGCTGCTAAAGATTCAATAGAATCCGCTAGCTGAGACTTTGCTAAATCAATTTGAGCTAAGGTTACAGAACTAAACTTATCTGTAGTGGACGACAAATCATCTAATGTTTTTTGGTCTTCTTTCAAATTAACTTGAATTATTGACAATGCATGTATTAAATTTGTTTTTTCGGTTTCAGAATCAATATTTTTCAATTTCTCCAATTCATTTGAAGCAACAACTAACATAGTCTTATAATTCTGCCAAACGTTACGTAACTTAAGTATCTGATTTCTATCAGGTGAACTTTTTAAATCTTTCAAATTATCATAGGCAGTAGACATATCTGAGTTTAATGAATCAACATTTTCTTTGGCATCTTCTATAGCTTCTAAAGAATTATTGTAATTGACTCGAGCAGTTTCAATTGCCTTATTCGCATTTAAAATAGCGTCCTGTTTATCAAAAGCTTTGTCTTCAAAATCAGATTGTGCAGCTGACAAGTTATCCCAAGCTAAATCCATTTCATTCCTTATACAAAATCTTCCATTAGTATTAGATATTGAACTAGGAGTAGAATCACAAGAAGCCTCTACAGACCCTGGATAAAATTTTAACCAGTTGTAGACTATTAATTCATTAAAAACTGTTGCATTCTTATCAGAAACAGTTCCACCTTTACCAATTAGCTTTAACTCTGATTCATGATTACGCCAATCATAAACCTCATCTAAGTTGATTCCCCATTGACTCAGTAGATTTTCGGGATTAGATTTGTAATCAACTTCACTGATACCCAACCACTTCAAAAATACATTTTTATATTCAACCTCCTTTTCAGTAAGAGTTTCTTTAGCAGAATCCAAATTATTCACCCACAATTTTTCAATATTAACTAAATCTCTTTTTTTATAATCTAATTCCGTCTTTTTTAAATCTTTATTTACTATCGCATCTGCAAGATCGCTTCTAGCACGAGTAAGATTTTTGAATATAGTATTTATTTCAGTCTCGGTATCTTCAATTTCTTCTATAGGCCCTCTAGAATATTCAAGCCATTCTTGATAAGAAGTATCTATTAAAACTTTTAAATTTGTAATTTGCATCTCAGCATCAGATAAATCAGATTCGAAATTGGTTTCATAATCTTTTATATTTTGCTGAGCAACAGACAATTGAATAATGGAATTGGTAACAGCTTGCTGAGCTTGAACAAATTCCAAATCAGCTTGCGCTAAAACCAACCGTAAAGATTCTCTAGCATTCTCAACATTCAATTTAGCAGCATCTAAATCTATTTGTGAATTTGGTTCCTTTGCTAAATCTAATGCATCTTTTGCATCGTTAAGATCTACCTGTTTTTGAGCTACTTCTTTTTGTAATTGTGCAATATCTGAATCACTTAAAACAGCTAAAATTTGACCTTTAGTAACTCTATCTCCTGGCTCCACCAATATTTTTGATAATACTCCATTACTTCCAAAATTCAGATTCTCTTTGTTGGGGTAAGTTAAACTACCATTAATAGATATAGAATTTACCAGGTCACCACGCTTCACTGGAATTATTTGAATATTTTCTTGATCAGAAGCAGCATCATTATTGAAAATCTGCTGATATCCAAAATAAAAAATTACTGCTATTAAAATTGAAGTCAATAAAAAAGCTGATAAAATTTTTAAGTTCAAATCTGGGAAAAGTTTATTGAGAATAGACAATTTCATTTTAGGCCTCATTACTAATTTTTAAATTCAAATTTAATAGTTCATGATTAATAAGTTAAACGGATTCTTTAACAATTGGTTATTATTTCATTTCAATAAGCTCAATCCAATTTCCATCAATGTCTTGTAGATAGCAAACTTTTTTACCAGGTATTACTTCTACAGGAGGATTTAATTCTGTAGCACCATATTTTTTGATCGAATCAAAAACTTGATCTATATTTTCTACATTAAATCCTATATGAGAACCACCTATTACACTGCGATGTTGAGTAGGCCTATCAATTGACTCAGGAGAAAAATAATAAATTAATTCAAGTGTTCCTCCAGATTGAAATTCCATCAAAGCAAATTCTAAATGTGCATCAGAATATCCAACAACTTTTTCAATAGGTCCTCTATTCCTGATTTGTCTCTGGGTAAGACGTAAACCTAAAGCATTTTGATAGAAAGATATAGCTCTATCCAAATCAGACACAACCAATCCAACATGATTAAATCCTTTGATTACCAAAATTAATCCTCCTACAAATTTTCAATAAGCATCACAACCCTACATCTATAACAAATAACAATCAATATCTAAATGACATCAATTAATGTTCCATTTTATTTCGACATATTATATTTAATAATTTAAATAGCATTAATTTACTCAAAGAAGATTATATAATTTAAAAAAAAGTAAAAGTTCTAGGAAAATATCACTTTATACAGCAATTTCAGGAATATTAGATTAAATTTGTTGATAATATAATTTAAAAATTTAATACCTTAAAATTTGTTTGAAACTTCAATAATGCTAGATTTACTTATACAAAACGGACTAATCGTAGATGGAACTGGAAATGCAGGATATTTTGGTAGTGTCGCAGTAAAAAATAATACCATAGAGATTATCCGTGGAGACTCAAGTAATTTTGAATCTAAAAAAATCATTGATGCTACAAATCAGGTAATTTGTCCTGGTTTTATTGATTTACACTCACATGCGCCTCTTACTATCATGAGTGAACCTCATCATGACCCAAAAATTCGTCAAGGAGTTACAACAGAACTCGTAGGAATCGATGGAATTTCACACGCTCCATTCAAATCCAAAGATGATTTGCAAAGATATATTTGGTTAGATTCAGGATTAAACGGATATCCTCCTAAAGAAGCTTCATGGCTCACTGTACCTGAATTACTCAACAATTATCATAAAAAAGTTTCTATAAATATTGCGTATATATTAGGGAATGCTCCATTAAGAATTTGGTCTGTTGGCTGGAAAAACGAACCAGCTTCCAAAAAACAAATCCTTGATATGAAATCTGTAATGAGGGAATCTATGGAAGAAGGTGCCTGGGGATTATCTACCGGACTAGATTATGCTCCAGGGTCATTTGCTAGTACAGACGAATTAATAGAAATTTCAAAGGTAGTTGCAAATATGGGAGGGTTTTACCATACTCATACCAGATCTACTTTAAAATCAAAAGGTTTTTTAGCCCCGTACGAAGAAGCCGTTGAAATCGGTAGGCAAAGTAGTTGTCCAATTCACTTAACTCACTATAGACAAAACCAACAGGGCGTAGGAAGCCATTTAGAATATTTAGGGTTAGTAGAAAAATCAAGAGAAGAAGGCTTAGATGTAACTTTTGATTGTTACACTTATCCTTATTTCGGTACCAGCATGGCAATAAATTTTCCTGACTGGACAAAAGATGGTGGCCCAGAAAGACTCATGCATGCATTAAAAAATAAAGATGACCAAGTTAAATTAAAATCTGAATTAGATCGAGAAGCCATTGAAAACTGTTGGTTAACCAATTTTAATCAACCAAAAAACAAGATATATGAAGGGAAAACTATCTCGGAAATTTCAGAACTTAGAAGCCAGGAAATGTTTGATACATTATTTGAAATAATGCATGAAGAAAATCTTGGCATAGGAATTGTAGGCGTAGGAACAAACTCTAACACATTACCTGCATTCGTATCTCATCCTTATGGAATGATTGCAAGTGACGCAATATTATTTGGAGAATTCCAAAATCCGCGTACATATGGATGTTTCCCTATAGTACTAGCAGAATTTGTAAGAGCTGAAAAACATCTTAAACTTCCTGAAGCAATTAGAAAAATGACTTCTTTCCCAGCTCAACGACTAGGATTAACTAAAAGAGGAGAAATAAAAAATGGATATAAAGCTGATATAGTTATTTTTGATCCAAAAACTGTTAAAACTCATGCATCAATTAAAAACCCTAAACAATTTCCTATAGGAATAAACTATGTCATAGTTAATGGAGAAATTGTAATCGTCAATGGAGAAAATACAGGAAAATTACCAGGAGAAGCTCTATCTAAGGGAAAATCATAAAGTTTTTAAATAGGCATTTACACCTTTTGCTGCATTTCGGCCTTCCGCTATTGCCCAAACTACTAACGACTGACCTCTAACCATATCTCCTCCAGCAAAAACACCTTCAATATTTGTCATCTTATTTTGATTAGTAATCACGTTACCCCTTGGATCAGTTTCTACTCCTAACTGATCAAGAATTCCGCTACCTTCTGGGTGTAAAAACCCCATAGCAAGCAAAACTAAATCTGATTTTATGATAAATTCAGAATTAGGAACAACCTCCATTTTAGAAGATCCAGAGTTGTTGATCCATTTCACTTTAACGCACTCTAATGCCTCCAATTTACCATCAACTCCTAAAAATTGAGTTGTCATAATTCCATATTCTCTGCTTCCACCTTCTTCATGTGAAGAAGAAGATCTCATTATTAACGGCCATTCAGGCCAAGGATTAGAAGTAGTTCTTTGATCTGGAGGCCTCGGCATAATCTCAAACTGGGTAGTTTCAGATGCTTCTTGTCTTAAAGAAGTTCCTAAACAATCGGAACCAGTATCTCCACCACCTAATATTATTACTTTTTTACCCTTAGCATTTATTTGGCTTGATGAAATTTCTTCACCAGAATTCAATTTATTTTGTTGAACCAGAAATTCCATTGCGAAATGGATTCCATCTAGATCTCTACCAGGAACATCCAAATCTCTAGGTACTGTAGACCCACCTGTTAAGCAAATAGCATCAAATTCTTGAAGTAATTCTGAACCTGAAATATCATACCCTACATTAATTCCATTTTTAAATAACACACCTTCATCTTCCATCTGGTAAATTCTTTGATCAACAATATTTTTTTCCAATTTAAAATCAGGAATTCCAAAACGTAATAAACCTCCTGGTTTTGTTGACCTTTCAAAAACAGTGGTATTATGACCAGCACGATTAATCAACTGGGCTGCAGCTAAACCAGCAGGACCAGAACCTATAATAGCTACATTTTTACCAGTTTTTGTAGTTGGTTTAATTGGTGTTATCCATCCATTTTCCCAACCACGATCAGCTATAGACTTTTCTATATGTTCAATCGCGACTGGATCATCATTAATATTTAAAACACAAGAAGCTTCACATGGAGCTGGACAAATCCTCCCAGTGAATTCTGGAAAATTATTTGTAGAGTGTAAAATGTTTAATGCTTTTTCCCATTCCCCAGAATAAACCAAATTATTCCAGCTAGGAATTAAATTCCCTAATGGGCATGCATTGTGACAAAAAGGAACTGAACAATCCATACATCTTGAACCTTGTTCTGAAGATTGTTTATCAGTCCAATTTCCTTGAAACTCATTGAAATGCTTTAATCGTTCTTTTATAGTAGTTTTAGGAAGTAACTCTCTTTGAAATTGTGTAAACCCAGATTTTTTCAATTTAAATACTTCCATACTGCTTTGGGACAACTTTAACAAATTTCTCTAACAAAAATCTGCGATTTTCTAAAATATATTTAGCTTTAGGACTTGAAGTATATTCAAAATGTTTACTTATAAAATTAAAGAGCTCTTCTGAATCAGAATTTTGATCCATAGAATAAAAATTAACCATGTCTTGGTTACAATTATCTGGAAATTTACCATCCTCATCAAAAATATATGCAATTCCGCCACTCATTCCAGCAGCAAAATTTTTACCAATTTTACCCAATATAATTACAAGCCCCTTAGTCATATATTCGCAGCCATGATCTCCAATTCCATCTACAACAGCTGTTGCTCCACTGTTTCGTACTGCAAAACGTTCTCCTGCTAAACCACTAATATAAATTTCTCCTCCAGTAGCACCGTAAAGAGCAACATTACCAGTAATAATATTATCCTGTGCTGTAAACACAGATTCAGTTTTAGGCAATAAGATTATTTTACCTCCAGATAATCCTTTAGCTAAATAATCGTTAGTATCTCCAGTTAGACACAGAGTAACACCTTTAGATAAAAAAGCTCCAAAACTTTGCCCCGCAGAGCCTGAAAAATTCACTAAAACCTCATGTCCATCTGATGAAAAACCAGGAATATTTTTAACCAGATGGTTACTTAACATAGTACCAACACTTCTATTATGATTACCAATAGGAAAATCTAAGGAGGTTTTTGTTTCTCCTGAATTGATGGATTCTGTTAAAGCATCAATCATATTAATATCAATAGCTTTTTCTAGCTGATGGTCTTGCTGAATAATATTATGCTTAGCAACACCATCAGGAACATCCGGAGAATAAAGGATTTTTGAAACATCAATACCTTTAACTTTCCAGTGATCTATAGCTTGATTTATATCCAATTTATCAGACCTGCCAACCATTTCATCTATAGTTCTGAAACCTAAATCAGCCATAATAGACCTCAATTGTTCAGCAATCAAATAAAAATAATTTATTACATCTTCCGGAGTACCAGTAAATCTTTTTCTTAATTCTGGATCTTGAGTTGCTATACCTACTGAACAAGTATTCAAATGACATTTACGTAACATAATACAACCCATAACTACCAAAGGGGCAGTAGCTAGTCCAAATTCCTCAGCACCCAACAAACATGCTATAGCAACATCTCTAGCAGTTTTCAATTGGCCATCAGTTTGAAGAACTATCCTACCTCTTAAATCATTAGCAACTAAAACTTGTTGAGCTTCAGCTAAACCCAATTCCCATGGTAATCCCGCATTATGGATTGAAGATTCAGGAGAAGCTCCAGTACCACCAGAATCACCGCTTATTAGAACAACATCTGCTCTAGCTTTTGATACTCCTGAGGCTATAATACCGACACCCATTTCTGAAACCAATTTGACATGTATTCTAGAGTCAGGATTAGAATTTTTCAGATCGTAAATTAACTGAGCTAAGTCTTCAATTGAATAAATATCATGGTGTGGGGGAGGGGAAATTAATTCAACACCAGGAGTTGCATTACGAACTTCAGCAATATAGCCATCAACTTTATGTCCGGGGATTTGGCCTCCTTCACCAGGTTTAGAACCTTGTGCCATTTTAATTTGCAAATCACTTGCACTAGACAAATAATCTATAGAAACACCAAAGCGACCAGAAGCTACTTGTTTAATAGCACTATTTTTCGAATCTCCATTTGAATTAGAAATAAACCTTACAGGATCTTCTCCGCCTTCTCCAGTATTAGATCTAGCACCTATGCGATTCATAGCAATAGCCAATGTCTCATGTGCTTCTTTGCTAACAGAACCCAAAGAAATTGCTCCTGTAGCAAATCTTTTAACAATATCTTCTGCAGATTCTACATTTTCAAGAGAAATAGGTGTATCTGATTTTTTAAATTCTAACAATCCTCTGATAGTACATAATTTTTTGGAATTACTATCAGATAAATCAGAAAACTTTTTAAATTCTTCTTTATCATTATTTCGAGATGCCTTCTGTAATGCACTAATAGTATCTGGATTCCACATATGATGTTCTCCGTCAACTCTCCATTGATATTTCCCACCATCATAAATATCAAACTCGGTCATATTCTCAGATAAATCATATGCTAAATCATGCCAATACAAAGTTTCCTTCTCAATTTCTTCTATCCCAATGCCTTGTATTCTAGAAGGAGTAGCAACAAAATAAGAATCAATAAAACTTTGAGACAAACCTACAGCTTCAAATACTTGAGCTCCTATATAACTTTGCAAAGTAGAAATACCCATTTTAGACATTACTTTAACTACACCTTGATTAACAGATTTGATAAAGTTTTCTACGCCTTTTTTGAAAGAAATATCTTTATTTTCAAGAGATATTTTCTTTATAGTTTCAAATATCAACCAAGGATTAATACCACTTGCTCCATAACTAAAAAGCAATGAAAAATGAGAAATATCTCTAGGTTCACCAGATTCAACAATAATACTAACTTTAGTTCGCAATCCATTTCTAATTAAATGATGATGTACTGCAGAAGTAGCTAACAAACTAGGAATTGCCACTTCCTCTTTACTGATTTCTTTATCTGAAAGAACAATAATATTGAATCCGGCATTCAAAGCCTTTTCTACATTTTTAAAAACTAAATCTAATCCTGATTTTAAATTCTGAGATTGCTTATTAAACAAAATAGGAATTCTAGTAGGTTTGATTCCTTTTTTGTTATCTAAATTCAATATCGTCTCAAGTTGATTATTTGTTAAAATAGTGTCCTTTAACTTTATTTGCTTACAATGATCTGGAGATTCCTCAAGTAAATTCAATTGAGGACCAAGAAACCTCTCTGTTGAAGTTACTAAGTCCTCTCTAATTGCATCAAGAGGAGGATTACTTACTTGAGCAAACAACTGTTTAAAATAATTAAATAAACGAGGGTACTGATCAGATAAAACTGCTAAAGAAGAATCGTTGCCCATAGAACCTACAGCTTCATATCCATGCAAAACCATAGGCTCAACTATCATTCGCAATTCTTCTTTTGAAAAACCAAAAGCAATCTGTTTTTTAGATAAATCAAAAGCAATATCAGAATTCAAAATTTCTTCATTTCGAAAATCATTAATTTCTAATACATTTTCTTTCAACCAACTCCCATATGGTTGCTTTTTAAATAAATCTTCCTTAATCTCTTCGTCAGATAATATCAATCCTCTGTTAATATCTAATGTGAAAAGTTTACCGGGCTCAATCCTGGATTTATACAAAATTTCTTCTTCATTAATTTTCAAAATACCAGTCTCAGAACCCATCACCAAAAGATTGTTCTTAGTCACATAATACCTGCATGGTCTTAAGCCATTTCTATCAGAAATAGCACAAACAAAATCTCCATCAGTGCCTACAATCAAAGATGGTCCGTCCCAAGGTTCCATTAACGATGAATGAAATTCATAAAAATCTCTTTTAGAATTACTCATCTTTTGTTGTTTTCCCCATGCTTCTGGCAACATCATCATTAAAGAATGTGGAAGACTACGCCCAGATCTAATTAACAGTTCTAATACATTATCAAAAATTGCTGTGTCACTTTGGTCTGACATTGTAATGGGCTTCAATTCATCAATGTAATCTGAAAATTCCGATGACAAAAGAGATGATTCTCTAGCGTTCATCCAATTAATATTTCCTCTTAGCGTATTAATTTCTCCATTATGCATTACATACCTATATGGATGAGCTAAACGCCAAGAACCCAAAGTATTAGTACTAAATCTTGAGTGTACCATCGCAAAAGATGACTTAAAAAATGGATCTGAGAAATCTTGATAAAAATTTAACAATTGATCGGATTTTAATAAACCTTTATATACTACTGTCTTACTAGATAAACTAGAAATGTAAAAATTTTCAATTTTTCTATCAATTATTGTGTTTTCAATTTTTTTTCTAATTAAGTATAAATAATTTTCAAAGTCTGATGAATTTTTATTATTTAGATTTTTACCAACAAAAAATTGCTTAATTGTAGGTCTAATTTGATTCGACAGAGTACCTATAACTTTTGAATCTACAGGAACTTCACGCCATCCTAAAAAATCTTGACCAGTTTTAGTAACTACTTGTGAAACAATTTGTTCACAATTTTTCTGATCAGTTTTATCAGATGGTAAAAAAACTACTCCAACACCATAACAGCCTAAATCTGGCAACGTAATTTTCTTTTCTGCCATCTTAGAAGTAAAAAAATCATGGGGTATGGAGATCAAAAGCCCCGCACCGTCGCCAGTCAAATTATCGGCTCCAACTGCTCCTCTATGCTTTAAATTGTCTATTACTTCCAAACCTTTTAAAACAATATCATGAGATTTTTTACCCGTAATATCAGCAACAAGTCCAACACCACACGAGTCATGTTCAAAAAACGAATCATACAAACCTTTATCTTCTAAAGGTTTTAGTTCATATTTATAAGTTTCGAATGACATAAATTTCTATAATTTTGAATTATCTAATTTAAATACAAAACCAGAAATAATATCAATTAAATGAATTTCTTTAAAAATGTATTTAAACAAAGCACGTTAAGTTAATGAGACATAGTATATTTTATATCTATTTATGTCTATAATATTTCGACATTTTAATAGTAAGTTTATTGTTTTTGAAAATTTTCTAAATTTAATGGAAATAAAATTTGTTTAGCTTAAAAAACATTTTGAAAGAGTTAAATCCTCCTACAACTGAGCAACAAAACTACATTGTACAATTTTTAGGATTGACTAAAAACTACGAACAAATTCCTGTAATTGAAAATGTAAAATGGTCTACACCAACAGACAAAATAAAAATTTTAATAATATTTGGGACAGACGAAAAACCAAGTCAAAGTAAATTTATTCTTCCAATACTACAGGCAACTTTAAAAGCCATAGATTCACTACCAATTCAAATATCCCTAATTCCCTTTGCAAACATATCTGGTGAATGCTTAAAATTCCCTCCTGATAACAACTTCTTTTATTCTGATACTCATCCCTCATCTCAATATATTTGGAGATGGATTTCAATTCGAAATCCTGATTTAATAATAGAATTTAAAAATAACCAACTAAATCAAATTAAATTCGAATCTAATTTAGAATTGAAATTAAATTCATTTAAGTTCAAATACTTACAGGTAAAAAACCCTGTACCAGGTAGCTTAGTAAATGAATTACCTAAAGATACATTGTTTTTTTTAAAACAAATCCCAACAATTGAAATTAATGGTGAAGTTGAAAAAATCAATCCTGAAATAAATTACTTTTTGCCCCAATTAACCAAAAAAGATTTTAAAAAAATATCTAATCAAAATGCTTTAGTTCATAAACTCAAAAGATCACCTATAGAAATTTCTAAAACTCTTTCTTTACACTACGGCAAAGATTTGTACCCATGTGTATATACCAATGGTGTAGCAGTTAGTGGTCAAATTCGTCTTGCATCTCTTGAAAATTTAAATGAAACTACTTTGAATAAGATTATAAATCAAGCACCATCTTTTACAGAAAAATACTTATCTACAAAATTTACATCTCAAATTTCAGCTCCAGAAATTGCTGGAGTATTATGGGCAGATGAACTTTCAGAATACACTGGTGATCATAGGTACCAAGATTTAATTTTAAAAGCTGCTAATATGTTTCATAAAAGGACTGAAAACTTACCACCATTCCCTTTAACTAAAACATTCATAGTTGAAGATTTCTTTTTTAGTTCAACGATACTCGGCAGGGCATTCAAAATTTCTAAAAATTTAGAATATATTGAAATATTAGTATCATTTTTGCTCAATGCAAATTTACAACAAAAAAGTGGACTTTTTTGGCACTCTAGAAATGCTCATTTCTATTGGGGTAGGGGAAACGGATTTGCTGCTATAGGTTTAGCAGAAGCTCTGACATTTATACCTAAAAACCATAGCTCTTATCCTCAATTAATTAATATGTTTCAAAAACTAATGAAAGGTATGCTTAAAGCCCAGGATTTTGAAGGAATGTGGCATCAAGTATCTAATGTTCAAGGTTCATATTCAGAAACTACGTCAACCTGTATGATGGGCTTTGCCTTATCAAGAGGTTTGTTGATGAAATGGATTTCAGGAAGTGTTTTTGAAAATGCTCTATCAAAAGCTTGGGAAGCTACAAATAAAAGAATTGGTTATAATGGATCAATAATTGATGCTTGTACAGGGACTGGAGTTCAAACAAATACAATTGATTACTTCAAAAGACCTGCTATTACAGGTTTTGATGATCGAGCTGGTAGTATGGCTATTTGGTTTTCAACAGAATTTCAAAAATATTGTATTTGGAAAGAATCACAGGTGAATTTAAATGATTAATACTCCAATAATTGATTTCCATGCCCATGGTGGACTTTGGGGCAGATATGGAGTCATTGACAACCCAAAATTATTTTTAAAATTGATGAATTCAACTGGAATAGATAAAGCATGTATCAACTCTATCTATTTTGGTGATGCACATAAAGCAAATAATTTGGTTTATGATAGATTCGTTACAAAATTTCCCAATAGATTTATAGGAGTTGCTTTTGTAACTCCTCACTATCCCGAAGAAACAATCAAAGAACTTGAAAGAGCTTTTAATAAATTAAATTTTAAATTTTTAAAATTATACCCAGCTTATTTCGGAAAACCTAGTGATCACGATCAGTATACTCACATATATGAATGGGCAAATGAAAAAAAAATTCCTATCATGTCTCATGCAAAAGATCCTGCAGATCCTAAAAATATAAATATATTAGATCGATATACAAAATTTACAAAAAATTACCCAAATATTAAATGGGTTATCGCTCACGGTGCAGAAATGCCTGACATAGATCCAATTACAGTTGCAAAAGAATTACCAAATGTCTGGATCGAAACCTGTGGATCTCCAACACCATTACATGGAATTTCTTTTGCTGTAAATCATGGACTTGCAGACAAAATACTATTTGGGTCAGACATGCCTTTAATGGACCATAGACATCAAATTGCCAGAATTTTAACAATAGATATATCTGAAGAAGATAAAAAGAAAATTTTAGGTTTAAATGCAATCAAACTTCTTAACCTTGAAATTTAATTTCTAATATAATCCAATCGATGTTCCAATGAAATACAATAGGAAAATTATATGACCAAATCAGTTAATCAAGAGCCAATTCTAGTACCTATACCAAAAAAATACCTGCCTGAAAATTATTACTTCGAACCAATTAATAACAACCTAATATATTACGCAAAAAATAAAAAAATCGATTCGAATGTTATCAATAAAATTAAAATTACTTTGTCAAATCTAGGAATCACAGCTAAAGCGACTTCTAATCAAAAAAAATCTAACGTTATATTATCCATAGAATTAAACAAATTACTTATAGAAAAACCTCAGGGATATAAGTTAAATATCACAAAAAATCAAATACAAATTATTGCACACGATAATCAAGGTGCATGGAATGCTGCTACTACATTACAACAAATTGTTAGAAACTATTCTTTTGGCTCAAAAATTCCATGTGCTTATATAGAAGATTGGCCTGATTATCCTCATAGAGGAGTAATGCTAGACATCAGCAGAGATAAAGTACCTAATCTTGAAACATTAAAAAATTTAGTCTCTATTTTGTCAGAATGGAAAATTAACCAATTTCAACTTTATTCTGAACATACTTTCGCATATAAAGAACATAAAAAAGTTTGGGCTAACTCATCCCCAATTACAGCTTCAGAAATACGAGAACTCGACAAATTTTGCAAAAAACATTTTGTTGAACTGGTGCCTAATCAAAATTCATTCGGTCATTTTGACAGATGGCTAACTCATTACCCGGAAATTGCTGAAAATCCCAAAAGTATTAGACCTACAGCATTAAATCCAGCAGATAAAAAATCTATAACTTTTCTATCAAAACTGTTTGATGAATTACTCCCAAATTTTTCTAGTAATCAAATAAACATAGGACTAGATGAAGTTGTACTAGGTGAGGGAAAATCAAAAAAAGATTGTGAATCTATAGGCTCTGGTCAAGTATTTATGAATTTTTTTAAAAAAATTCATACTTTATTAGACCAAAAAAACAAAACAGTTCAATTTTGGTCAGATATGATCACAAGACACCATCCTGAAATGTTATCTCAAATCCCTAAAAATGCAATCGCTTTAGAATGGGGATATAGCCCTGGTTACCCTTTCGAAGAATATTGTAAAAAATTGTTCGAAAATAATATTTCATTTTATGTATGCCCTGGAAATCAATCTTGGAATAGTATCTCTGGCAGAATCGACCATGCAAAAGAAAATATTAAAATTGCTGCTAAAGTTGGCCTTAAATATAATGCGAAGGGATTATTAAATACCGACTGGGGAGATAATGGACATTGGCAACATTTCCCAATCAGTTATCCTGGATTAATGTACGGAGCTGCGGTTTCCTGGAATTATTCAAAAAACATTGATATAGATCTTCCGACATCATTAAGTATTCATGGTTATAAAGACAAATCTATGACTGCAGGTAAAATTGCCTGTGATCTTGGTAACTTATACAAATTAACTAGTAATGATACTTCTGAGACATCAAATCTTCGAAATAATTCAATACTACATAGCTTGATTTTAAGAGCCCCAGCAAAAGAAAATCAACTGGAAAATTTAAATCAGTCTGAATTTACAAAAACCTTAGAAGAAATAATAAAAATAGAAAATAATATAAATAAAATTGATTTAATTGAAAACGATTCTAAATTAATTATTCGAGAATTAAAAAATACTGTTGAAATGCTAACTATAGCTTGCCTAATAGGAATAGAAAAATCCAAAATCAAACCTGAAAAAGTCGAAAATTTATTAGCAAAAAGATGGCCTCAATTTGTTTTCACACATACAGAACCACTTCCAGAAGCAGTAATTTCTGAAATTGAATTAATTCCACAGAAAAATAAAAACGTTATATACAAAAAATTAGTTGGTTTTATTAAAGAATATGAGCAAATTTGGCTTAAAAGAAATCGATTAGGAGGACTTAAAGATAGTAGGAATCGATGGATAACCTTAATTGATGAATATATGCCAAAGGAGTAAACAAAATTTTAGGTAATAATTCCAAGTTTCAAAATATAATGAGTGTCTCCTGGGGAGACCATCTGGTTTTTGGTGAAGGAGATGGTAAATTAGACACCCCAGAACTCTTAGATTCAGCTATAAATCGTTGGAAAAAAAACCTTGATGCAGGGACTATTTTATGGAGAGAAAATAGATCTCGACAAGATGATTATGTTTTTGCTGCAGAAGGTTACGAATACGCTGCAAAAGTTCATAAAAACCTTCCTGATTTCGATGATTTTGAAATATCAGTTTCTTTATCACACAATCATGGTTTAAAAAACTACTTATATGTGACATTAAATGATCATGGATGGCCTCTGCCAGAAGAAAAAATCAGAAAAATTTCTTATCATAATGAGTGGCATGCAAAAGATATCAGTTTTCAAACTAGATTTAGCCATGATAACCCTAAATATGTGTTAGAGGACAGAATGGGTAATAAACAATGGGGTGTCCTTTGTCTTGCTTACCCTGAAGTACGACAATATTTACAAAATCAATATATTAAACTCATACAAGATTATAATTTTGACGGGCTTTTTATATGTACAAGATCTCAATCAAAACCTTCAGATTTTGCTGATCAATTTGGTTTTAATGAACCAATCGTTGAAGAATTTAAAAGCAAATTCGGTAAAAACATTTTAGAAGATGATTTTGATTTACAATTATGGAGAGATTTACAGGGAGAATACCTGACAATTTTTTTATCTGAATTAAACAAAAAACTAGTAGAAATTGATCACTCATTAGGAATAGGTTGTAGCAGAGGGGAAGTTTTAGGTCCACCACTTAGTAACGTTACATTAAACTGGAGAAAATGGGTCGATGAAAATTTAATTGATTTTCTTGCTATTGACCAAAGTTCTTCAAAATGTCCCTCATTATGGATTGATTTATGGCCAATGCATAGAGGATATGGTTATATACAAAATTATAATGATTCTTTCAACATGAATTCACTTTCAGAAGACTTAAATCAAGTTTACTCCGAAAAATTTCCAAATAATCAATCTAAATTATACGTTAGTAGACAATGGACAAATACCACTCCAAAAGATCAGAAAAGTATTCTAAATCATACTTCTGTATCTGGAATGGTTTTTAGTTCTTATAGATATGAAAATCAATCAGCAATCCAAAAAAGTAACTGGGAAATTTAATTGTAATGAACGTTTCTAAATACGGCAAAGAAAATCCAATATTAATTTTAGGCGGAGGCATGGCTGGCTTGATTGCCGGAACCTATGCTCAGCAACAAGGGAAAAAAACCATCATCATTGAAAAAGACTCAAAAACCGGTGGTTCTATGAGGATGTCTGGAGGAAGTATTTGGTGCTTTAAAAACCACTCAGACTACAAAAAAATTAATTCAAAAGGTAATACTATTCTTGGAGAAAAACTGATTGATAATTTTTTGCCAAGCATTGAATGGTTAATTAGCCTAGGTGCTCCAATAGAAAACACAATCGCAGCTTTATATAGAGAAACAGATAGATATTGCTTCCAAATGTCTCCAAATTCTGACTATTTTGCTGAATTCATTACTAAAAAGTTTTTGGAGTTTGGTGGAGAAATCATACTAAATGCTTATATAGATCAAATTGAATCAGATTCTAATCACCATATTAAATCAGTTAAAATAATTGATAATTATCAAACAACATCAATCAATTGTAGCGCCCTAATACTAGCAACTGGTGGCTTTCATAATGACGCTAATCTTAAGAAAAAAAACTTTGGCAAATGGAGTGACAAACTTATAGTAAGAGGAAATTTACAAAGCAGTGGAGACGGTTTAAAACTAGCATCATCAATTGGAGCAAAACAAAGCCAATCAATGGATAGTTTTTACGGACATTTAATGCCGGCGCCACCTGCAGAAATTCCAAGAGATAGATTTTCTGAATTCACGATGTACCATTCAGAACAATGTATTTTGATCAATGATAGTGGAAATAGATTTACTGATGAATCTATATGTGATGAATCAAATGCTGAAGCAACCATTAAACAAAATAATGCAACCTCATATATGATTTTTGATGAAACAATATATCAAAAATATGGGATAAAAAAATCTATCTCTGGGCAACCTGATAGTGATCCATTCAAAAAATCAATTGAGATTCAAGCACTGACCGCCAAAGAAGATTCTCTAGAAAAACTCCTGTCTAACATGAGCAATTGGGGTGTCAATAAGGAAACAGCTTTAAAAAGTATTATTTCTTACAACGATTATATTGTAAACAAAACCAAATCATCGCAAGGTATTCCTAGAGAAAAAAATTTAAACCCAATTTTAACACCTCCATACTATGCAATTGCACTTACAACAGGAATTACCATAACTCTTGGAGGATTAGAAATTAACGAAAATGCCCAAGTTTTAAACACAAAAAATTTACCAATAAAAAATTTATATGCTGCAGGTGGTGATACAGGCGGAATATATAATCATTCATATGGAGGTGGTTTATGTCTAGGCCTTGTTTATGGGATAATAGCTGCAGCTTCCGCAATAAAAAATAATAACGATATATAATTTAAATTCAATACTTTCATAAATGATTTATAATCATATATAGGTAGTTTCTTATTTTACTTATTTACCGTTAAAAGAAACGGAATTAAATTGATCATAGCTATAGAAGAATATACTTCAGTCTGGTGGATCACAAACTCAGGTTATTTGTTAGTTTTTCTATCATTAATTTTTACATCAAGCTTTGCAATTAGTAATTTTAGCGCCCCAGCTAAATTGGTTCTGAAATTATTTGACACAACCAACGTTGACCAATATAAAAATAACTCTTATAAAATTAATACCCTTAATTTTGTGGAAAAAATATTCACCCTTTTATCTAATCCAGCTTTAATTGTAGGAATATTGGTGTGTCTGGTAGTAGTTTATTTCACTTTCTGGCCAGAACATGCTGCTCCATTTGATCCTCAAGAACGAGGTCGCGTCTTACAAAATTTTGATGGAGAAACAAAAGCTGCTCCATTTTCTCCTAATAAAAAATACTTAATGGGATCGGATGCGAAAGCCAGAGATATGCTAAGTAGGGTAATTCATGGAACTAAAAAAACTATGACGATTTGTTTTTTTGTAACTATCTTAAGGCTTGGAATAGGTAGTTTAATTGGAATATATTCAGGACTAAAACAAAACAATTTATCCAAACAAATGTTATCTATTTCATCAGTCTCAGCTTCTATACCAAGTCTGTTATTTGCTTTAATATTCATAAAATCTGTAGGAGGGGGAAACGGAATTTGGGTATTTATATTTGGATTAGGGTTAACTGGATGGTCTGAACAAACTAACCTTGTTAACAACTCTATCAGTTGGGTAAAAAGTCAACCTTTTATAGAAAGCGCCGTTTCTGTCGGTGCTTCTCCTCTTCAAATATTTTACAAACATATATTGCCTAATATTTCAGCACAAATTATACCTTCAACAACCCAAGAACTTAGTGCTATTTTACTGACTCTTGCAGAACTAGGATTTTTGGGACTATATGTTGGCGAAAGAGCTACTGCAGATATTCTTAGAATGAAAACACCTAAATATCCTGAATGGGCAGGTATGCTTTCAGGAGCTAGGCTTGCTATTTTCAAGTGGCCTTGGTTAACAATTGCTCCAGCCATGGCAATTACAATCACAATCATTGGATTCAACCTTACAGGTATTGGGTTGCGCAAATTTCTTGATCCTTATCAACGATATAGTTTGAAAACTTTTGAATCAAATAAAAGTTAATTAGACCCATATTAAACTCTCATTTACAAACTTGACAAAAAGATTATGAATTTGTAGGATCGAGAAATAATTTTAGACAAAATTATTTTGTCTCTGATTTCACAATAAATATTTTTGATATGGAGTTTTACAATGAGTGAAAAATTAGCTATAAATGGCGGTACCCCTGTTATTTCTCAAGAAAAAGATTGGCCAACACATGATTTCGGAGAAGATGATGTACAAGCTGTTTCTGAAGTTATCAGATCTGGAAAAATTGGTAAAGGCGAACAAATAACCGCATTTCAAAGAGAATATGCTGACCGATATGGTGTGAAATATGGAATAGCTGTAAACTCTGGAACTTCCGCTATGCATACTTGTGTAGCAGCTATGAACCCAAATCCTGGAGATGAAATAATTACAACCGCATGGACTTCAGGCGGAAGTATTCTAGGACTTCTACTTCAAAATTGTGTACCTATTTTTGCAGATATAGATGATACTATGTGTCTTGACCCAGTAGATGTTGAAAAGAAAATTACTTCTCGAACAAAAGCAATTTTAGTTGTGAATCTATTCGGTAATATCGCTAATGTAAGAGAACTCAGAAAGATTGCTGACAAACATGGTATTTACTTAATCGAAGACTGCTGCCAATCCCATTTTTCTGAAGACAACGGTATAACCGCAGGTTCTCTTGCTGATATAGCTGGTGTTAGTTTCGGGGGAAAGCACCTAAACATAGGCGGAGGTGGAATGGTACTGACTAACAACACCGCGCTTTGGGAAAGAGCTATACTTTTTCATGATGCAGCTTTACCAAGAGCAAATGGTCCCGCTGAAGGCAAACCTTATGCAAATTATTTCCTAGCTCCTAACTATAAAATCAACGATATTATGGGTGCAATGGGAAGAGTACAGCTTAAAAAAGTGGATGGCTATGTTGACAGCAAAATTAGATCTGCAACCAATATCATTAACGGTCTCTCAGATATTGAAGAAATCACCCCTCAAGCAGTTAGACCTGGTGTGAAGCACACATATTGGACTTTAAATTTCTCAATTGACACTGATGCTCTAAACTGTACCGCAGATGAGTTTGCTGATGCAGTTGCAGCTGAAGGTGTTCCATTTTCTGGACCTTACTTAGGAACTCCTGACATTGGACCTTTATATAAAAACCCATTCCTTTCTGAACCTAATCTATATGGAAATTCAAGATTCCCTCTCGATTATAATCGAGAAACACCTATAGATTATAGAAAATGGAATAATCCTCATGGAGAAGAATTGATGTCTAAGGGTATTGCATTACAAATGCAGCCGAGTTTTGACGAAGAATACGTTGGTCAAGTCATTGAAGCTAATAGAAAAGTGGTCACTGCATTTAGAGAAAGATAAAAATTTAGTAAAACATGGGAGTAACCTATGAGTAAGCTAGCAATAGATGGTGGAATTCCTGTTCGTTCTGAACAGGATTCTAGCCCTACACATAACTTTGGTGAAGATGATGTTGCTGCTGTAGAATCGGTAATTAAATCTGGAGTTTTGCTAAAAGTTCCAGCTGGACCTGAAGTTTCAGCATTTCAAGACGAATATGCCAAAAGATACGGTATAAAGTATGGTGTCATGGTTAACTCTGGTACTTCCGCAATGCACACATGTGTTGGAGCACTAAACCCAGACCCTGGAGATGAAATAATTACAACCGCATGGACTTCAGGCGGAAGTATTATTGGAATTTTGCTTCAAAATTGCGTACCTATTTTTGCAGATATTGATGAAACAATGTGCTTAGATCCAGCAGAAGTAGAATCAAAAATCACTTCCAGAACAAAAGCAATTCTTGTAGTCAATCTTATGGGTAATATCGCTAATGTACGAGAACTCCGAAAAATTGCTGATAAACATGGAATTTATTTGATAGAAGATTGTTGCCAGTCACATTTCTCTGAAGACAATGGTGTTATAGCTGGATCTCTTGCTGATATAGCAGGTGTTAGTTTCGGTGGAAAACATCTTAACTTAGGTGCAGGTGGTATGGTTTTAACTAATAATCCTGATCTCTGGGATAGAGCTAGATTATTTATTGATGCAGCATTGCCAAGGAGAACAACCTCTCTTGATGGTGAACCTTATGCAAATTATTTCCTAGCTCCAAATTATAAAGTCTATGAAATTATGGGTGCAATGGGAAGGGTACAGCTTAAAAAAGTAGATGGTTATGTTGACGCCAAAATTAGATCTGCAACTAATATAATAGAAGGTTTATCAGATTTTGAAGAAATTACTGCACAAAAAGTAAGACCTGGCGTTAAGCATACGTATTGGGGATTAAGATTCACTCTTGATACTGAAGCTTTAAATTGCACCCCCGACGAATATGCAGCCGCAGTATCTGCTGAAGGGATTCCCTGTTCTGGTCCATATATAGGCACACCTGAACATGGGCCACTTTACAGAAACCCATTCCTGTCTGAACCAAACCTATATGGAAACTCAAGATTCCCTCTCGATTATAATCGAGAAACACCTATAGACTACAGAAAAGTGAAAAATTCTTTTGGAGATAATTTCATGTCAAAAGGTATTGGATTTTCAATGAAACCATTTTTTACAGAAGAATACGTAGGCCAAATTATTGAAGCAAACAAAAAAGTTATTACATCTTTTAAGCAAAGAAGTAAATAACTCTACCTACTAATTGCGTAAGCTAATCCTCCATGTGCTGACGCTGCAGAAGAAATTAAGCCTTCTTTTTCAGCCTCAAGACTTATAGCTGAAACTTCACCTACTGAATAAGGTTTCCCAACTTTAACTTTATGACCTCGATTTTTCAATCCATCAATTATATTTTGGGGAACTCTTCCGTCAACTGTTACTCCTCCAGGAATTCCTTCTCTTGGATAAAAAGAACTAGGGAAGTGTTCTATAACACAATTTGGAGCATCAATAGCTTCTTGCAAGTTCATTCCAAAAACATGATGATTCAAGAAAAACTGAATTGTAGTTTGTTCCTGGCTGTCACCACCTGGAGTACCAAAAGCTAAATAAGGCAATCCATCTTTTGTTGCTATGCCCGGAGTTAGTGTCGCTCTAGGGCGTTTCCTACCAGATAATGCATTAGGGCGTGAAGGATTCAAATAAAACATTTGGCCTCTAGTTCCCAAAGGGAAACCTAAACTTTTTATTACTGGTGAATATTTAGCCAGCCAGCCTCCGCTTGGAGTAGAAGAAACCATATTCCCAAATGAATCAACTGTATCTAAATGCACTGTATCTCCACCAGTATGGATTCCAGTCTGATCAAAATCTGGTAATTCTCCATTATCTAATCCTAAAGCTTTTCGATTATCAGAAATCACATCAAAAGAAGTTGCAAAATCAGGAACTTTTCCAGAAACTAAGCCTGGTGACATTTCCATTGAAGCAGATTTTTTTATTGATTCTTTTCTATTTAAATTATATGACTTTGATAAAAGAACATCTAATGGAACATTATCAAAATCAGGATCTCCATAATATGCTTCTCTATCAGCAAAAGCTAACTTACCTGATTCTATTAAAATATGTAAATATTCTTCAGTATTGTGTCCTATTTTTTCCAAATCAAAAGTATCTAAAATAGCAAGATGCTGAAGAAATGTAGGCCCCTGAGTCCAAGATGGACATTTAAATACATCTAAACCTCTAAAATTAATAACTTCTGGTTCCTCAATAGTTGCATGCCACTCAGAAAAATCTTCAAGATCTAACATTCCTTTGAAAGATCTGCCAGAAATATCTTCTACAGGATTTTTATGAATAAAATCAATTATTGTTTCAGCAATCTCGCCTCTGTAAAATGCATCAGTAGCTGCCTCAAGTCCGGTAATTCGGCTACGTTTTCTTCCTTTTTTCTCTGCTAAACACAATTTTTTTAACGTATTAGCGGCATCAATATTAACAATTCTATCGCCGACATCTGGCACAATTCCATTTGGACAAAATATTTCATCAGTAGTAGGAAATGTTTTACCTGATTTAAAATAATTATTTAAAGTTTGTTGCAATTGTTCATGTATTGGAAAACCATTTTCTGCTAACTCGATAGCAGGTTGAAGAACTTCAGAAAAACCCATAGTTCCAAACCTAGCAAGAGCTAAGGCCCATGTACCTACAGGAGCAGGAACAGTTGCAGGTAAATATCCATCTCCAGGAATTATATCTACATTATTTTTCTTACACCAATCAATATTAAACGATTTGGCTGACCATCCTACTCCACTAATTGCAAAAACTTTTTTATCTTTTGCAGAATATACCAAAGTAGGAACTTCACCAGCTATACCATTATTATCTGGCCTAATAATATTCAAACAAAAAGAGGTTGCTGCTGCCGCATCAATAGCATTACCTCCTTGTTCTAAAATTCTAATACCTGCTAAAGATGATAAATAATGTCCTGATGTAACACTAAATTTTCTACTCCTAAGAACAGGGCGTGTAATAAAATCAAATTTATTTTGGTTATATGACAAATGCTACTCCTTATGAAATCTGAAATTAAAAATATCATACGCTATTTGAAAATATTTAGATATTCTTTAATATACTTAAGTCTTAAAAAGTTATATTAATACATTTAAAAATAGACATTCTAATTTACGTAAAATATAATATTTAGTGACTTTAATTGAGATGATTATAATCACTTTCAAATATTACTAACCACAGGAAATTTTCATGCAAGAAATACCCGAAACAAAATTTCAAACTATACCTCCAAGAATATTATTAGGCCCAGGTCCTATGATGGTACCTCCTAGAGTTCTTCAAGCTATGGTTAACCCAATGATTGGTTACTTAGATCCTGATTTTATTTCTATTATGGAAGAGGTTTCTGATTTACTAAAAATTGTATATTCTACAAAATCAGCTACAACTATGGCATTATCCGGAACTGGTTCAGCAGGAATGGAAGCTGGGCTTAACTCAATTTTAGAACCTAATGATGTAGTTCTAATGTGCATTCATGGCTTTTTCTGTGAAAGACAATTTGAAATGGCAACTAGGGTAGGGGCAAATGTTATCCCATTGCGCTCAGATTGGGGAAAACCCTTTCCTCCAGATTTATTAGAAAAAGAAATTAAAAAACATAAAAATGTGAAACTTGTTACTACTGTTCAAGCTGAAACTTCTACAGGAATACTTCAACCACTTGAAGACTTATCAAAAATTGCAAAAAATCATGATGCTTTGCTAATGGTTGATGCAGTTACATCTCTTGGTGCGAATCCAGTTGAATTTGATTCCATAGGTATTGATTATGCCTATTCGGCAACACAAAAAGGACTAGCTTGCCCTCCTGGTTTGTCTCCGGCAGCAATCAGTAAAAATGCACTAGACTCTATAAAAAACAGGACAACTAAACCATCTTCATGGTACTTAGACTTAGGATTAATTTCAGATTATTGGGGTGAAGCTCATACGTATCATCATACAGCTCCTGTTACTATGATTTTAGCCTTAAGAGAAGCTTTAAAAATTATAGTTGAAGAAGGATTACAGAATAGATATGATCGTCACAACTTAAATGCCTCAGCATTAAGATCCGGCTTAGAAGCTTTGGGGCTAACCGTAGTTTCTCAAAATGGATATAGATTAAGTCAGATTACACCTTTCACAATTCCTAAAAACATCGATTGTGTTGAAGGAAGAAAAATTCTTCTAAGAGAGTTTGGGATTGAAATTGGCAGAGGATTAGGGGAATATGCCGGAAAAGTCTGGCGTGTTGGTCTAATGGGAGAATCCAGTAAACCAGAATACGTTTTAAATCTTTTAGCTGCCCTAGAAAAACTTTTACCTAGGTACGGTAATGAAATTGAACCTGGTAGTGCCTTGTCTGCTGCGAGTAGAATTCTATCAGAAAATTAATTTTTTGAAATGAGAATTCCAACATTTTTTATTCCTTTAGCAATTTGGGTAATAATTACAATTTTTGTAGTTGCATTTGGAATATCAAGTTCTATTAAAAATATTGAAAATAAACAAAACCTAAACATCGTCCAAACTACATCAATGCTTATTTGCCCTCTACATTAGATTTTGCGTTATTATTAGCTTGTTTTATATCTAAATTGTTGAATAAAATTATTTATTGAATAGTTTAGATAAGTCTCTATTTTCCCATGAAAACAGCGCAGGAGCAGCAATTGCCAAAGAACTATACGTACCTACAATAACACCTATTAATAGGACCCATAAAAATTCCTTAATAGTATCTCCTCCAAAAATCATTAAAGCTAGCAATGTAAATAATAAAGTTAAGCTAGTATTTAAAGATCTTCCTAAACTTTCTGCTATTGCAGAATTAGCATTATCTCTTAAAGATCTGGCAGGATAAAGAGTTATATTTTCTCTAACTCTGTCAAATACAACAATAGTATCATTCACGCTATAACCAACTACAGTAAGCAAGGCAATCAAAAACATAGCATTTACTTCAATATCAAATAAATAACCCAGCATTGAAAACATTCCGATTACTATGAAACTATCATGTGCTAAGGCAATAACTGCTGCGAAACCATATTTTAATGGACTAGGCATATTTCTAAATGCCCACCAGATATATAGAAAAATCCCAATTACAGCCGCCAAAACAGCATAGAAAGCATTCAATACTGTCTCTGAAGCTACAATAGGAGAAACTAAATCAAATGATAATTCGTTAATTCCATCTGGCGACAAAGAGTCCTGTAAAGAACTTAACAATGATTTTTTTTCAGGTAATTGAAGTTCTCCTACTCTGATAAAATAATCTCCTTCTTGTCCAGAAGTCATCTTTTGTACTATTGCACCATCATGTCCAAGCTCAGTTAATTTTGTTCTAATTTGACTTTGGGTGACATCATTTTCAAAGCTTAGCCTCAAAGTTGAACCACCTGTAAAATCTATTCCAGGCTTCAGACCAGGAGAAATTATTAAAAAAACAACACCAATTGAAATCACAATTAATGAAAAAATAAAAAACCAAATTCTTTTACCTACAAAATCCAACTATTCCTCCATATACAATAATTTTATCATTTAATTTAACAAACCAGATTTTCCAGCTGGGGTATAAAATCTTAATTTTGAACCCAAAGAAGTATGAGAAATTATTCTTAATAAGGTTCGACTAACTGTTAAAGCTGAGAATAAACTAACACATACGCCAATAGCTAAGGTAACAGCAAAACCTTTCACAATAGTTGCGCCTAAAGTATCAGCAAACCAATATAATATTAAACAAGTAATCAGAGTAGATACATTACCGTCTCTGATAGCAGGCCAAGCGCGAGAAAAACCAATATTTATAGAAGTAAGTAAAGTCCTGCCAAGCTTTAATTCTTCTTTCATTCTTTCAAAAATCAATATATTTGCATCTACAGCCATACCAATAGACAAAATCCCAGCTGCAACTCCTGAAAGAGTCAAAGTAACTGGCAATAATTTAAATATGGACAGCAGCATTACAGAATACAAAATTAAAGCCAAAGCAGCTATAAATCCTGGAATACGATAATACATTATCATAAATAATAAAACTAACAATATACCAAGCAATCCCGCTGAAGCACTCTTAGACAAAGAATCTATTCCAAGAGTAGCATCTATAGCTCTTTCAGTAATTAATTTAATTGGAACAGGTAACCTTCCAGATTCTAATAACAAAGAAATATCTCTAACTCTCTGAACAGTAAAATCATATCCATCTATATAAGCTGAACCACCTAAAATGGGTTGCCTAACTACGGGAGAAATAAGCTGATTACCATCTAAAATGATAGCTAATTCATCCGTAGTACCTGCAATTTCAGTAGTTAATTCAGCAAACTTTTTTGTACCTTCTTGATTAAATTCAATATTAATTATAGGAGTTCCTACTCCAGCTTTCTGACCGGCATATGCACGATCTAAATCATCTCCTGTTAGACCAATGGGTTCATCACGTTTACCAACACGCTTGGTAAACACAATTGAATCCATAGAATTTAATTTTTCATAAGCATTTTGATAAGTCTCATAAGATTCTCTTATATTAATAAAATAAATATTACTTTCATCTTCTAACTTATAAAAATTCACATTTGTTGTAATAGGAATCAATCCTCCTCCACTTGGAACAAGTGGATGATAAGTAAGAATCATATTCTCAGTTAGATCTCCAGTAAGCTCTATCTGTAAAGCATCTGGATAAAATTTATTAGTCCCTTGTAAAGGCAACATGCTCACTCTTAACTGTGTAACAATAGCTTCAAAAACTTGAGCAGATGGTTCATTAATTTCAATAGCTAAAACTGGAATTAAAGATTTATTTTCTTGGACAAATTCAGCAGCAGCTTGCTGATTATCTTCAGGAATATATAAAACTTGATTTTTTTCTACAACGTTTAACGAGTAAGGATCAAATACACCTTCATCTTGCTCTGGTTTTTTAGAAAGTGTTTCACCTTCTTCGGGAGACTTCAAGGCTGCTAGAGAAAATTTAACTATATCAGAGGCATTAAAATCAGGGATTTCTTCCTGAAAATTCACCTTTCTATGTAGAAACATTAACTGAGCAGTTTCACCTATGATTGATTTAGCTCTATCAGGATCTTTAACACCAGGTAACTGCACTAACAACCTATTCTCTCCCAACAGCTGGATAATTGGTTCTCCTAAACCAGAAGAATTCACTCTACGTTCGATAGTCATTTTCAAAGACTGCATTTGATCCGAATTAGGCGGAACACTCTGACCGTTTTCATCACGAATATCTGCCTGATAGACTAGATGGGTACCCCCTTGCAAATCCAAACCCAATTCTAATCCAAAAGGAGTATCTGAATTACCTCTTTGGAAACTGGATAAATTTATTTGCTGAAATCCCAAAACTAAAAATGAAAATGTAGCAAGCAAAAATACTACTACTATAGATCTAATATTCCTTCGCAAAATCTTCTCCTGAAGAAAGCAAGCAAGAAACCATATCTAAAGCATCTTGTTTAGATCGTAATTGTCCTAAAGCTTGGCTTTCATTAATTTTTTCTAATAAATCACCTATTATTTTACCTGATTTAAGACCAAAAGTACTCATTATTTCATGTCCAGTTAATAATGTATTGAACCTGTTTTGCTCAGAAACTGCTGTATGATAACCAATTATATGGTTTACATACCTCAAGGTATTGCTCCATTCGATTGTCGAAAGCTTGGGTCCAGCTGCAGCTAAAACATCAGCCATGTACAAAATTATTAAAGGAATAGAGTTTCCTTCCAAATCTCTGTAATATCGATATAAAGCTCGGCTGGTAGGGAGCTGCCTTTTAGAAGACAGCTGTCCAGGTCTAAGATGATTTTCAACTAACGAATTCACCAAATTAATCGACTTTTTAGGCATTCTTAAATTAGTTAAAATTAAATCAGAAATCTTAGCTCCAGCTTCTGAATGACCTAAAAATCTTATTCTACCATTTAAATCAACAGATCTTGTGGTGTATTTTCCAACATCATGTAAAAGAGCAGCAAGTTTTAAAAGTACAAATTTATTTTGATCATCAGGTTTATCGCTTTCACGATAACTTCTTAATTCATCTATTATACCCTCAATATTACTAAATTGCTTACCAATTTTTACTTTCGATCCATAAAATAATTCATCAATATATCCGACAGATTCTATAGAATGATCAAAAACATCCCAAAAATGTTCATCAGGTTGTGATAAATTTTTTAATTTTGATAGATCTGGAAAAATTTTTTCAAGTAAATTTAATTCATCCAGTTGACGTAAATAATCTCTCGATTCTGTATTTAACAAAATCTTCATAAATTCATCACGAACTCGCTCTGCTGAAACGTTTTTTATAAGTCCTGAATCTTTTCTAATCTGGTTTTCTGTACTATGGTCAATCCTAAAATTTAAATCAGCAGATAATCTTATTGCCCTAATTAACCTAAGAGGATCTGAAGAAAAGATATCCTCATTTAGCATTCGAATTTTCTTATTTAACAAATCTGAATACCCATCCGAAAAATCAATTAATTTGATTTCTCGATCATAGGTATTTAAATCAATACCTATAGCATCCACTGTGAAATCTCTATTCAATAAATCATTTTTTATGGAAAGATCTATTTCTTTTATATCTAAATCAATTTTCTCTGAAAAGTTCCTCTGCTGATTGGGTAATTTCTCTATTCCAGACAATCTACATATATTGCTTCTAGACTCATCCAAAACAACGGGAGTGCCACCAAATATCTGAGCCAAATGATCAGTAAAATTATACGGATTTGTATCAACAACAATATCAATATCTGAAACTTTTCGATTCATCAAAATATCCCTAACAGCGCCACCCACTAAAAAGCACTTAATATCCTTTGAATTGGCTGATTTTGAAATTGTTTGCAATATTGAAGGGATTACTGATTTCTGCATAATTACTCAATATTAATATATGATTAAAAAGGTTATTTTTGTTCTGATGGATTCTTGATAAGATCTTCATGCTTCCGAAGATGGTCAAAATACATTATCCCATTTAAATGATCTGTTTCATGTTCCAAAGCCTGCGCTAGCAAACCATCTGCATATAATTTTGTATATTCAGATTTATTATTTAAACCAACAGCTTTTACCCATAGAGATCTAAAAACATATCCATGGTATCCAGGAACACTTAAACATCCCTCGACAACCTTTCTATTTCCATCATGATCTATAATTTCGGGATTAATAAATACTCTGGGATCATTTTCATCTGGCATTTGTAAAACTATTATTCTTAATAAAACACCAATTTGATTAGCAGCTAATCCAATACCTTGAGAATCATGTAATGTGTTAATCATATCTTCAACAAGATTGGTTAAAGATTTATCAAAATTGACAACAGGTTTAGCTGTTTTTCTTAAAATCTGATCAGGATATTCAATTATAGGTAACACTGACACGAATAAATTCTCCTTAATTGGATTTATTGTAACAAATTTCAAAATACTTGATAAAATTAGCACATGTGATCTAATTTTTATTGACAAGCACATATGTTCTATAATATCATGTGCATTCTTAATTACTAATTGGATTAATTAATAAAGTTTTACCTCTCCTCGATTATACCTCCAAAGCACAAAAATTTTGAAGAAATCGGGGAGGGTACCAGATAAATTAACCAATAATTTGATTCACCCTTGGCTCAGGTCTCACAGGTAAACTACCTTCACTCTTATAATCATAGGACAACTCTATGAAACCTCCACCTATAAGAATTTCATCTTGATAAAATACAACAGCTTGTCCTGGAGTAATAGCTCTTTGTGGTTTCAAAAAATTAATTTCAGCATAATTACCTTCCAAGAGACTAATGGTCGCAGCTTGAGGTTGTGAATTGTATCGAATCTTTACTTCAACCTCTGTCCCATTTTCCAAACTAGAATTACCAGAAACCAAATTTATATTTGAAGCAAAAAGTTTATCTTTATATAAAAATTCTTCTGGACCAATTACTACTTCATTGGATTCGCTATCTATTGATATAACATGCATAGGTGAACCAGTTCCGCCTTTTAATCCTATGCCCCTTCTTTGGCCAATAGTAAAAAACTGTATCCCTGGATGAGTTCCTAGTGTTTCTCCATTAACAGATTTCAATAAACCAGGAGAAGGTTTATTCCTGTCAGCAATAAACTTCTTATAATCACCATCTGGAATAAAACATATTTCCTGACTATCTGGCTTTGTAGCAACTTCAAGATCAAATTGTTCAGCAAATTCCCTTATTTGTGCTTTATTATATTGACCAACAGGGAACATTAATTTACTGAGCTCTTTTTGACCTAAATTAAATAAAACATAAGACTGATCTTTTTTATGATCAATAGCTTTTAATAACTGGAATTCTCTACCACTTTTCAAAATTCTTGCATAATGTCCTGTAGCTACATATTTTGCATCCAACATAATAGCTTTCTTAAGCAAAAAATCAAACTTAAGTCTGTCATTACATGCAAGACAAGGATGTGGAGTGCGTCCCCGGTCATACTCTCTTAAAAAATAATTAACAACATGTTGCTGAAATTCATTTTCAAAATTAAAAACATAATGGGGTATACCAATTGAATCGCAAACCATACGTGCATCTTCGATATCGTCGACAGAGCAACATTGCTTACTAAACTTGTTAGTTTTTTGAGTAGACTTCCATAATCGCATAGTAACTCCGATTACATCATAACCTGCCTCATGAAGTAGTAAAGCTGCAACTGAGGAATCAACTCCTCCACTCATTGCTACAATTATTCGTTCTTTTAGTTCTTTAGTCATAATACAAAGCGTACCATATGAATATCAATTTCTTCAATAAATCAACATATCATTATTTCTAGTTTATACTTCAGAGAATATGTTATTATATTAAGAGTTATTAATTAAGGAGTTTCATCTTTGAGCTACGCTAAAATAGACAGTATTGAAGCCGATAAAAACTTTAAAACCCCTAGTGGCATATCAGTAAAAACAACAGGAAATACCACATTGCTTGACGTTCATGATCTATACGTTCATGAAGTTGAGATCACTGAAGGAATCGGGCAGGGCAACGTTTTTTTGTTAAACCTAGACGTAGCTGAAGAAGTTTAGTCTCAGTTAAAATTTACTGACATTCTCAGAAATTTCCGACCAAGACTTTCTATTTTCAGAAACATAAACAATTATATCTCCAATAGAGTGATTTAGATCTCCAATTTCTGAGATTACAATTCCTTCTCTAATTATTCCTAAAACATTAACTCCTGAACCCACAATTTTTTTACTGATTTCACCATATGTTTTTCCAGAAGGCAGACCTTCCTGAACAGGTATAGAAAAGAGGTTAGCTGAAATTTCATTACTAGTTATTGAATGTGTAAAAAGAGCAACCCCAGGATCAGAAGCTTCTTGAACAAGTAAATTATTCGCCATTTGAATGGTATGAACAATTGAGAGATTTTCTGATTTCCCAAAAAGTGTTTCATGTTTAGGATCAAGGCATTCTGCTACCACCCTTATTTCAGGATTTAAATTCTGAATTACAAAAGCTATAGAAGCAACGAAGCTGTCACTTCTATGGTCCAAATAATTCGGACTTAAAACCATGACCTGAGATGCCTTGGAAATATTACATCTTGCAAAAGTTTCCTCTTCAAGTGGCCAACCCCGAATAAAAGTTACGTTATCCATCGAAAAAGGCAACTGCTCTATTTCATCAGAAATCACTACGATTTCTGATGTGTTATTATCAGCTAGAGAATATTCGGCAATTATTTGCAAAATTCTAGATTCTCCAGGAAAATTGACTATTATCAAATGATTTCTTAAATTTACTTTAGTCATGCCTCTTCTCTCCCTTTCTCTTAAATCAGTAGTCCAATCTACGATAATTCCCACCGTAGTTGTAAAAGCAGTAAGACTAATCAAAACTACGAATATTAAAGTGCCTAATCTGGAACCAAGTTGAGTCGCGTTAAAGTCACCATAACCAATAGTTGTGATTGAAATCACGCTGTACCATAAACTATCAGAAACAGTAATTGAAGGATCTACAACTCTTTCAAAAACATAGAAACAAATGCTATTTCCTATGACTCCAAAAAGTAAAACCATCAAAACAAAAAGAAGGCCAAACTTCTTGTCTCGTCTAGCTTTATTTATTAGTTTCGTGAAAAAATAAAACAATGGTTACCATCTTAAATAAAAAAGTTTTGAATTTATCTCAATAATATTATATAAAATAGTTCGATTTAAATCAGTAAATCAATCAGAATTCAAAGGATTAATCATTGCATTTATTAATTGACGGACATGACGGAAATCCTGAAATTTTACAAAACCAAAGTCTGATATCTAAATTCTTAGAAGAACTTCCCAATAAAATCGGCATGGCTAAATTAATGAAACCGCAGGTAAACAGATATGAGGGAACAAATAGCCAGGATTGGGGAATATCCGGTTTCGTAATAATAGCTGAAAGTCATATCAGCGTTCATACTTTCCCAGAAAGAAAATATATTAATATTGATGTATTTTCTTGCAAAAATTTTAATGTAGAAAAAACAATATCTCAAGTAAAATCATATTTCAAATTAGAAAAAGTTAAATCCTGGACAATAGACCGTGGAGTTGATAATACTCCGCCAAAAGAATTTAATAATTTTAAACCCTTAAAAGAATTAAGAAATACACCTGAATGAAATTTCATCAAAAAAATTTTAAATGGAATACTTTCCTTGATTTACAAAATGATGAAAAAGATTTTTCAAGCTGTTCAGTTGTAATTATTCCAATTGGATATGACGGAACTGCATCCTATAAACCAGGTGCAAAATATGGACCAAATGCAATAATCAATTCCTCCGTAGAACTTGAAAATTATGATATAGAAATGGAAAAAGATATCACAGAAACAGGAATTTTTACTACTCCAGAAATTTCTCCACTTGCCAGCGACCCAAAAGAAATGTTACTGAAAATTGAAACAACAATTGATAATTTAAAATTGAAAAATCAAATTACTGGAATCATAGGTGGAGATCATTCTGTAACGATAGGATCTGTCAAATCCGCAATTAAAAGATTCCCTGATTTATCTATACTTTATTTAGATGCTCACGCAGATTTAAGAGATACATATATGGGAACCAAATGGGGGCATGCTTCAGTTGCAAGAAGATTGAAATCTATATGCAAAGTAGTCCAATTAGGTGTTAGAAGTATTAGTTCAGAAGAAGTTAATTTTATCTCAAAATCAAAATCTGAAAATGAAATATATTATTGGGATCGTACCAAGAATAATTTACAAGAAGACATTGATTCTGCCCTAAGCCAACTTTCTAATCAAGTATACATAAGCATAGACTTAGATGTACTAGACCCATCAATTATGTCAGCAGTTGGAAACCCAGTACCTGGCGGAATAAACTGGGAAGAAATCAATTCAATTATTAAACAGACAGCGCAACATCATTCAATCATTGGATTTGACGTAACTGAACTCAGTCCAAACGAAGGTCCAGAATCATGTTCTTTCACAGCTGCAAAGCTAATATACAAACTTATAGGCTTTGCAACTGAAAAAAGCAACAACAAATTATAAAAACAATGGTCCAAATATAATAGAAACAATCGCCATTAATTTCATAAGAATATTTATAGCTGGACCTGAAGTATCTTTGAAAGGATCTCCTACAGTATCACCTGTAACTGCTGCTGCGTGAGCATCTGAACCTTTTCCACCATGATTACCTAATTCAATATATTTCTTTGCGTTATCCCACGCACCACCTGAGTTTGCCATAAAAATAGCTAGAAGAAATCCTGAAACAATTGATCCTACCAAAAGACCACCTAAAGCTTCAGGACCTAAGAATGGTAATAAACCAACAACTATTGGAACAATTACAGCTAAAAGTCCTGGTGCAATCATAGCTTTTAATGAACCAGTTGTTGATATTTCAACAGCTTTTGCAGCATCCGGCTTAACGCCTTTTTTACCTTCCTTTAGACCAGGAATTTCTCTAAATTGCCTCCTGACTTCATCTATCATTGCTGAAGCTGCAGTACCTACTGCCTGCATAGTTAATCCTGCAAAAACAAAAGGCAATAATCCACCAATGATTGTTCCTACAAGTACCTTAGGATCCATAATGTTAAAAGAACTAATTTCAGCTACAGTTCCATAAGTTGCCATCAAGGCCAGAGCTGTCAAAACAGCTGATCCTATAGCAAAGCCTTTACCAGTAGCTGCAGTAGTATTACCAAGAGCATCTAATGCATCTGTCCTTTCACGAACTTTAGGATCAAGACCAGCTTGTTCGGCAATTCCACCGGCATTATCTGCAACAGGTCCATATGCATCTGTTGAAAGTGTGATTCCAAGAGTTGATAACATTCCAACAGCAGCTAATCCTATACCATATAAACCAATTACTGGTGTTTCTGCTGAACCTCCTGCTAACACAAAAGAAAGTATTATACCAACGACAATCGCAATTGTGGGTATAATAGTAGAATATAAGCCAACAGCTATTCCAGCAATAATTGTTGAAGGATGGCCAGTTTCAGATTGAGAAGCAATCCATTTAACTGGAGCGTATTCATACGATGTAAAGTATTCAGTTGCTGTACCTATAACAATACCTACAACTATTCCTACAACTATTACCCAGAATAAATTAAAATCAATCTCATTTACAGATATATATACACCACTACCTATAAGAGTCAAAATACCAGCACCAAAAATTCCATATCTTAGTGTCCAAAGCAAATCACTCATTGTTGCTCCGTCTTTGGTCCTGATTAAGAAAGTTCCTAATATTGATGCCACTATACCTATACTTGCAATTATTAACGGAAGAATCACAAGATCACTAGTTATGCTTTTAGTAGCTACAACAGCCAGTGCAATCGTAGCAATAATAGACCCTGCATAAGATTCAAAAAGATCTGCGCCCATTCCTGCAACATCACCAACATTGTCTCCAACATTGTCAGCTATTACTGCAGGATTTCTAGGATCATCTTCAGGAAGGCCAGCTTCTACCTTGCCAACTAAGTCTGCTCCTACGTCAGCTGCTTTTGTAAAAATTCCTCCACCAACTCTGGCAAACAGAGCTATAGAACTTGCCCCGAATCCAAAACCAGCAATTACTGTTGGACTTTCAAATAAATAATAAAGTACAGCTACTCCAACAAGACCTATTCCTACAACTACAAATCCCATAACAGCACCCGTAGAAAAAGCAACACTTAAGGCTTTATTAAGACTGGATTCTGCTGCATTTGCTGTTCGTGTGTTTCCTCTAACCGCAGTTGACATACCTATAAATCCTGCGAGAGCAGAACCTATAGCACCTACAAGATAAGAGATAGACATATTAATGTTACCCTGACTTTCTCCAATCAGACCAAAAACATCCAAATCAATGAATAGTATCAATATGACAAATATTGTCAAAACGAAAATTGAAAGGATTGTATACTCTCTTCTTAAAAAGGCCATCGCACCTTCTTTAATAAGATCACCGATGTCGTTTACAACATCATTTTCCACAGGGTTTCTTTGAACCCTCAGAAACAATAATCCAGCAGTAAAAAGCGCTACTACTCCAGCTATAACAGCCAATAAAACTTGAGACATTTAATTCCCTCCAAATATCAATAGTACTATCTACTAATTTATATTATCCGTACTAAATATTAAAGTATTTTGATAAAGATTTAGTAGTTTTTTCAGGATCTTTAGATAAGGTTATTGCAGTAGCAATACATACAGAATCCACCCCTGTTTCTATAGTGCTTTTAATATTTTTCTGGTTGATTCCACCTATAGCAACAATTGGCTTTTTACATATTTTTTTAGCATCAATAAGAAGTTTTAAACCTGCTGGCCTTGTATCAATTTTTGTTGTAGTAGGGAAAATACTACCAATTGCAATATAAGAGGACTCATTACCTTCTGATTCTTCCACTTCTGAAATCGTAGCATTCGATGTACCAATGATTAAATCTTTTGTAGTAATTTCTTTAACAAGATCAGGATAAATATCCTCCTGTCCCAGATGGACTCCATCAGCATCCGTAATACAAGCTATATCCACACGATCGTTGATTATAGAAACTGCGCCATATTCATCACATAATCTTGAGATTTCTTTACCCCATTTAATAGTATTTAATACAGAATCTTTCTTGTTTCTTAACTGAATAATTTTAGCACCACCATTTAAGACCTTTTTAGTCATTTCAACAGGATCTTCTGAATTAATAAATTCCGGATCAATAATTACATAAATTCCATTTATTTTTTTCATTTTGACTCCTGAATCATACTTTTTACTGGTTCAAATGATTTTCTATGTAGAGGAGTAATTCCATAGTTATTTATTGAGTCGATATGAGCTTTGGTACCATATCCTTTATGATTTCCAAATCCATATTCAGGGTAAACTTTATCAAAATCCACCATTATTTGATCCCTGGTAACTTTTGCAATTATTGAAGCAGCAGCAATAGAAGAACTTATCTGGTCTCCTTTAATAATTGATTTCTGAGGTACATCAACTGAATCTAATTCTACAGCATCTATTAATAGATAGTCAGGTATGATTTCAGAATTTTCTATCGCTCTTACCATAGATAGTTTGGTAGCAGAGATAATACCACTTTCATCAATTTCATTATTAGAAGCTGAACCAACAGAAACACATAATGCATCTGAATTAATTAAGTTAAAAAGATCTAAACGTTTATTTTTAGTCAAACGTTTACTATCATCAAGTTCAGGAAACCATTCAGAATCAAAATCCTTACGAAATATTACTAAAGCTGAAAGTACAGGTCCGGCTAAAGTACCTCTACCAACTTCATCTATTCCGGCAATAAACTTATACCCGAAATTCGTTAATTGTTTTTCCTCATAATTATCGGGGCGATTTTTCAGAATTCAGGATACCTCTCAGTAAATAAATTATATTGATTTTGATTCGAATGATATGTGATACTTTCAAATCATGCAACAAACAACAAATAAAAAAGATCCTCATACTATAAATGAAAATTTCAGGAACTTAACAGAAGTTTATAAAGAATTAGTTCAAATTATAGACGGTATATCAAAAAATTATATGCTCGAAAAAATTGATCCGAATTATCTGTTTCAATTATTACCAAAACAATTAACGGATAAAAATATTGTTGCATTAAAAGAATTTGAAAAGAATCATTTAAGTCGAGCTGCAAAAAAAAGAGCAAAAATACAAGCACTACAGTAGTGTATAAGGATTTAAATCATATATTATAGGTTCGCACTATATATATTATGTAAACCAAAATATAATTTT
>TARA_B100000686_G_scaffold328716_1_pt1 | contig 66511 bp, 61 predicted proteins | sample TARA_B100000686 | Tara Oceans TARA_B100000686 (sample SAMEA2622733) | marine metagenome | biome: marine biome (ENVO:00000447); feature: marine epipelagic mixed layer (ENVO:xxxxxxxxx); material: "saline water (ENVO:00002010), including plankton (ENVO:xxxxxxxx)" | depth 150 m
ATAATATTTTTTTATCATAATCTAATTTAGATTTACACCTCGAACCTGAGGCAACACCAACATCTAAGTAAATATAATCTTTTAAACTTAAATCAATTTCATTATCTAAAGATGTTTGGAAACCATCATTGCCAAATTCTTGAACTATTAAATTCCATATTTTATCTCCACTTTTTATAATAAATTTATTTCTAATATTTTGTAAAAATATCCTACACATTTCATTTGTAAATTCAGGTTCTGGTTCAACGGAGATACTAGAAGTTCTTTCGCCAATCCTAATAATTATAACTATTTCATTATCATCCCAATTATAATAGCAATTATGAAACCATAACTCAAAATTTTTATCAGGTGCAAATTTATTTAAAATTTCATTTATTTCAGATTCCTCTTCTTCAATTTTATCCCTACATCTATCCAACCCGTAAGATAATTGGGATACTTTAGCATCCATTAATTGTGAAACTACTCCTGAAGGTTGACTATGTAATATGTTGGCGAATAAAATTATAATTGTGAATAAAATATATTTAATCATAACTTCCTTAATATATCCTCAGCCTTGAGATGAGTATATCTAAAAAGCATTCTCACATCCTTATGCCCGGAAATTAAGGCTACTTCAGGAATGCTTAAGCCTTTCTCAAAGAACCGTGAGATGGCTTCGTGGCGTAGGTCATGGAAATGCAGGTCTTTGATGTTTCCTTTCTTCTTTAATCTAGACCAAGCAAGTTTCAAGGCATTAGAAGATACTGGGAAGGGAAGTGGGACTTCTTTAAAGATAGTCCAAGCTTTGTAACTAATAGGTATCTTGCGTTGATGACCATTTTTAGTTTCAGGAATTAATAGAGTTTGATTATATAAATGTTCTTTCTTAACATTTAGTATCTCACTTTTTCGCATTCCTGTTTCGTAAGCTATTTCAATTATCTGCTTTAGAGTTTTGTTTGTATGATTCCCTTTAATTAAAAAGTTATATTCCGCATTAGTTAATCTTCTCTCTCGTTTATTAAATATTTTAGGCTTAGAGATTAATTTGCAGGGGTTATCTATTTTATACCCCCATTCCTTTGAAGCAATGGAGAAGATATGCTGAATAATATTCATTTCTCGCACATAAGTACTTGTGCTGACTTTAAATAGCCTTTCCTTGCGATAGCCAACAAGGTCATGGGGGGTGACCTCATTTATTGGCTTGAGAATAAATTTAAATTTTTGGAAAGATTTAAGGTGGTACTTCTCAGCCTCAAAGCCTTTCTTGTTAATGGAAACCTCTTTGATGTATCGTTCAATAATGGATTGTAGAGTAGGGTAATGAATGATCTGCAATATTCGTTGATCAATTTCTCTTTCAATCTTTCTTGCCCAGCACTTAGCTACTTTTTTAGTTGAAAATGTTTTACTTACTCTTGGATTGTTTTTTCTTATTACTTGAACATTCCATCTAGTTCCTCGTTGTCTAAAACTTGCCATACAACCTCCTGAGTTTGACAATAATTTGACAACGCGGGAAATGTTAAAAAGAAATCCTTGTCCAGCTTGCGTAGCTCAGTGGTAGAGCACTGCCTCGACACGGCAGGGGTCACAGGTTCAAATCCTGTCGCACCCACCATATTTATTACTATTAAATTAAAAAGCCCATTCATATGCATGGAGTGAAGCCGCACCACCGGTATGAATAAATAGTAATTTATCTGTGTCTTTGAAATATTTTTTTAAAATTAAGTCTTGAAGCCCATTAAAACATTTGCCAGAGTATACCGGATCTAAGAGAATTCCTTCTTTAGTAGCCATTAATTTTACTGCTTCTTTCATTCCTTCAGTTGGAACTCCATAACCGCTTCCTACATAACCATCAAATACCAATACGTCTTCTCTTTGAGGCGGCTCACATTTAATATACTTACAAGCTGATTGCGCTAGTTTAAAAACTTTTTCTTCTTGAATATTTTTTTCATCTTTCACACTAATTCCAACAATTTTTACATTGCTTTTGAAATATGTTTTACCTACTACAGTCCCTGAATGTGTTCCGCCACTCCCTGTTGCCAGTACAATATGAGTAAATAAATTATCTTTATCATATTGAATTATTTCCCTCATACATTCAACGTATCCAAGTTCACCAATATGATTACTTCCTCCAACAGGAATATAATAAGGATTAGCACCTTTGTTTTTTCTTTCAATCATTATTTCTTCAGCGTATTCTTTAACATCTTTTTTATTTGGGCAAAAAATAATTTCAGCACCAAAAAGCTTATCTAAGAAAACATTACCTGAAGTCATATAAGCATTTGGAGCATCAGCTAATCTTTGTTCTAAAACTATTAGACATTTTAACCCAAGTACTGCACAGGCAGCAGCAGTTTGGCGGGTATGATTTGATTGAATAGCACCTACAGTTACGATAAGGTCAGCTTTATTTTTAATTGCATCAGGCATTAAAAATTCGAGTTTTCTTGTTTTATTACCTCCTGTTCCTAGGCCCGTACAATCATCTCTTTTTATGTAAATTTTTGGACCATTAAGATGTTTGGTAATATTTTGAAGATATTCAATTGGCGTTGGAAAATGCCCTAAGCTTATTCTATCAAACTTTAAATTCATTATTATTAATCTTTTATCCTGTATTTTTCATAGCTGCTGCAATTCCAGCTATGGTTACCATCATTGCATCCATAAGATCATTCTTTTGCTTTTTATTAAAATTTTCATTATTAATTTTTTTCATAATATCAGCTTGTATTAAATTTAATGTTTCCGCATATGTGTTTCTTATTTTAACAGATTCCCTGTAACCTTTTCTTTGATTTAAAATATTTTTTGAAATAAGTTTTTTGTTAAGATATATAAGTTTTGTAAGTTGTTCTCTTAATTTTTTCCCAGTATTCTTTAACACTTTATCAGCTAAATGTTCCTCATAGTTAATTATAACTCTTTGATCTGTTTTAGTTAGGACCATATCCAGCATATCCATCATCTCATAAAAAAAAGGCCATTTGTTTAACATTTCCTTTAACACTTTAATGTTTTTTTTATTTTCCGCATATTCAAAAGCTTCCAGAGTTCCCAGCCAGGCAGGTAAAATAAATCTGATTTGAGTCCATGCAAACACCCACGGTATTGCCCTCAAATTTTTAATGTCATTTGATTTTTTTCTTTTGACTGGTCTTGAGCTAATAAACAATTGCCCTATAATTTTTTGAGGAGTTATGGTTTTATAGTATTTTAAAAAATTTTGATCTTCCATTAAATATTTTCTATATGAATTGTTTGCTATCTCACTCATTTTATCCATTAATTTAACCCACTCTTTTTTTGGCTTAATTGGTGGTGCTAGTGTAGCTTCTAATACTGAGCCAATATATGTTCCAAGACTATATTCTGCTAAAGATTCAGTACTGAACTTCTGTTGAATAACCTCACCTTGCTCTGTTACTCTTGTGCTTCCGCTTACGGTACCAGGAGGTTGAGATAACAGTGCTGCATAAACAGGGCCTCCGCCGCGTCCAACTGATCCTCCTCTGCCATGAAATAAGGTTAATATTATTCCAAATTTTTTTGAAACATTCTTTAATTTTTCTTGAGCGCAATATTGTGCCCAGCTTGCTGCAAATTTACCTGCATCCTTCCCAGAATCTGAATATCCAATCATTACTTCTTGGTTTTTGTTTAAACCTTTCAAGTACCACTTAACTTTATAAAGATTGTTAATAGTATTGTGAGAATTTTGCAGATCAGAAAGAGTTTCAAATAATGGAACTACACTAAGATAATCCTTAATTCCTGCTTCTTTTTGTAATAGCATAACTGATAAGATATCTGAAACATTTGATGCCATAGATACAACATATCCCCCGAGACATTCTCTAGGTAACTTTGCTATCATTTTAAAAGTAGACCATACTTCATTATCTTCATTATCAAGTTTTATGTTTTTTTGAATGAGCTTCTTTTTTGATTTAAATTTACTCGATATGAAAGATATTTTTTTTGTCTCACTCCAACTGTCATAATTTTTATAACCATTAATATTACAGATTGAGTTTAATAATTTGGTATGCCTGGAAGATTCTTGCCGAATATCTATTTTAGCTAAATTTAAACCAAAAGCAAAGGCTCGTCGTAATAAATTTAAAACTGAGCCATTTGCAACAACATCACATTTTATACTACATAAAGAATTATAAACTACATTTAATGGAAGAATGACCTCATTAATTGATTGAACCAATGCATTTTGATCTAAAGGTTTTTTTTCATTCAAGTATAACTCAATAGCCTTCTGAGTGGTTTTCATTTTATTTCTTATTGGTCTAAGGTAGACTCTGTATGGTTCACTACTCCCTTTAACTTTTCTTAAAATTGTATTAGAACATTCATGCATAGAAAGATCTTGAATCAATTTAGTTAATTCTTTTTCATACAAATTAGCAGCCATCCACCTAGATAATAAAACAACTTCTTCTGTTGTTTTAGCTGTAACAAATGGGTTGCCATCTCTATCACCACCCATCCAGGATCCGAATGTGATTGGAGAATAGTTAATTGGCAATTTTTTCCCCGTAAATTGAAATATTATATCATCAAATCGGGAACAAATTTTAGGAACAGCGCTCCAAAGACTGTCTTCTATAACTGCAAGTCCCCACTTTGCCTCTTCAACAGGTGTTGGTCTAGATCGTTTTATTTCATCTGTTTTCCATATTGAAGTCATTTCCTGATATAAATTTTGTTTTAAGTATTTTATTGATGAATTATTTTTATTAGAGTTAAAATCTTCTATTATATTATTTATTTTTGCATATTTTTGAATAACAGTCCTTCTTTTTACTTCTGTTGGATGAGCAGTTAAAACCAAATTTATTTTAAGTTTTTTAGCAATATTAAAGAAACTATTCTTAGAAATAGATTTATTTTTTATAAGGTTATTTATTATTTCTTCCAATATTATAAATTCTTGTGTAACTCCAGGATTCTTAATTTTATTTTCATTTAATTTGTATACACTGTAAAGTGATTCAGCTAAGTTAGCAAAATTTAAAAATTGACTAAATGATCTAGCAATGATTAATGATTCTTTTGCATTTAATTTAGATATATTTAATTTTAACTTATTAAAATTTTTTTTAATTTCTTGATAATTTTTATTACCTCTGCTAGACTTTGATAATAGACGTATTTTTTCAACTTTGTCATAATACTGCTTTCCCTCGTGTTTTTTAATTACTAGCCCCAAAACCTCACCTAGCAAATGAACAATTTTAGATAATTCTGGAATTGATAGTTTATTATATTGTAAATTCATATACTAGAACTAGCCTCTTTAATATTATTTTGAATTATTATTAGTATTAATTAATAACATTACAATTTACTAAAAAAAATATTTAATATACAAAACATATATAAACATTATGAAAAGATTAAATATCACAAACATTCAAGATTTAAAAAATAAAAGACCTATAGTTTGCTTAACCTCTTATACTGCCTCTTTTGCCAAAACTATAGAAAGTTATATAGATATTTTATTAGTAGGAGATTCTCTCGGTACTGTGATTTATGGAATGAAAAACACTCAAAATGTGACGCTTGAATTAATGAAAAAACATGGCAGGGCTGTTATTAAATCAACTCAAAGGCCCTTCACGATAATTGATATGCCTTTTCAATCCTTCAGAAATAAAAAAGATGCTTATAATAATGCCAAACAGTTATTAGCCTTTACAAGTTGCCAATCAATCAAAATTGAAGCTGGTCAGAGAGATATCAATATAATTGAATATCTTGCTAAGAAAAAAATTAATGTTATTTCTCATATTGGTGTACGGCCGCAGTCATTTAGAGATTTCTCGAAAATAAAAATATTAGGTCGGAATAGCTATGAAAGGAAAAGATTAATAAATCTAGCATTAAAATTGCAAGATGCGGGTTCAAGTTTAATTTTTCTTGAATGCATAGTCGAAGATGTAGCTAAAGAAATTTCCAGCATAATTGACATTCCTACTATAGGAATCGGCTCAGGGGTTAATTGCGACGGCCAGGTTTTAGTTATAAATGATTTATTGGGATTTAACTCGGATTTTTCCAGACCAAAATTTGTAAAGACATATTTAAATATGCCATCTCAAATCAAAAAAGCAGTTAAAAAATTTTCACAAGAAGTTCGAATGAAAAAATTTCCTTCAAAAAAATATTCTTATAAATAATATTTTAGAGATAATTAAATGAATAATTTAACAGATAAACAAAAAGGAAAAATGTTAGCATTAATAGGAATATTATTTATTACTCCTGACTCCCTTTTTATACGTATGGTAGGATTGAATTCCTGGGATTTAGTATTCTATAGAGGATTCTTGCCATTCATTTTTTTATTAATTGGACTGTTATGGTATTATAAAAAAAATTTTTTAAAGTCATTATTTGCTATTGGTATTGCAGGTATTGTAAATGCCTTAATAGTAGCTTTTACAAACATCACTTTTATTGTATCTCTTGAAAACACCAATGTTGCTAATACCCTTATAATGCTAAGCTTGTCACCATTTATGGCTGCAATTCTTAGTGGAATTTTTTTAAAAGAATTACCAGAAAAAAGAACTTGGATTGCAATAATTCTTTGTATTTTCTTTACGATATACATATTTTATGATTCATACACAGCAGGAAGATTTATTGGCGACTTATTTGGTTTTATTACAGCTCTGCTTGTAGCTGCAAGTCAAGTTGTTCTCAGATACGGTAAATTGGTAAACTTTTTACCATCTTTGCTAATAGCAAAATTATTTACCGCGATATTTGTAATATATTTTGTAAAAGATTTTACCTTAATAGGTAACGATATTTTTCTGATACCAATTATGTGTTTATTTTGCGTTACAATACCCTTAGCTTTAATAACATTGGCTCCAAGATATATCCCTGCACATGAGGTTGCACTTTTTTTTCTTTTAGAAACTACACTTGGACCATTATGGGTTTGGATATTTATCAATGAAGCGCCAAGTATTAAGGCACTTATAGGAGGAGGGTTAATTATTATAACAATTATTGTACATAGTTATTTTGATTTATTAAAAAATAAAAATCAATCCAGTTGATCTATTAAGTAGAATATAAGAAGTTTTAATTTTGGCCATTTATGTAAATAATATTCATTTGATTTAATAAATTCTGAGCTAATCTTTTTACAAAATATATTAAGCTTTTTACTGTTCAAATGTTTTAAAATCGTACTTTTCTTTTGTTTTGCATCTTTGCCAGGGGTTTTGCCAATAGAAGATTTATTTCCGTATACATCCATAAAATCATCCACTATTTGGAAAATCAATCCAAAAAATTGACCATAGCGTTTAGCGAAATCTATCTCTTTTTTATTAGCTTTTGATATAATAAAAGGGCCCGTGCAACAAAAATTAAATAGAGCCCCGGTTTTCATTTCATACATTTTTTTTATCTTACTAATTGGTGCATTTTTATTTTCAAAAAGCAAATCTAAAGATTGTCCGCCAGCTAAGCCTGCCGCGCCAAGACTTTTTGATAATTGGTATACTAAATTTGATCGAATCAATGGATTTTTATTCATTTTTTGATCGGAAAGTATCTCGAATGCTAAATCATGTAAGCTGTCACCAGCAAGTATTGCCTGAGCTTCATTGTATTTATAGTGAACACTAGGCTTTCCTCTTCTAAAATTATCATTGTCCATACTTGGCAAATCATCGTGTATCAAAGAATAAGAGTGTATAATTTCTACACTCGCAGCTAGTCTTAAATAGCTTTTTGATTTAACGTTTTTTAACAAAGAAAATTGCTTTATCAGGTAGGGTCTTATTCTTTTTCCGCCATTTAAAGTGCCATAAAGCATCACTTTATCTAAATAGCTTTTATTAAGTTTTTTCGACAATAACACTTTGAAATAATTGTCAAAAATTTGTTTTTCTATAATAATTTCTTTATCAATGATCTTATTCATATTTATCACTATTGGATTATCATTTTGATATAGAATTATCCACAAAAGATCGAAATTTTTTAAAGCAATGATGCAAATTATATTTTATTAAAAAGTATGAGAATTGAAGAAGAAATAAAATTAGACTATTCAGATGTATTATTCAGACCGAAAAGAAGCACCCTAAAAAGTAGAAAGGAAGTAAACCTAGAGAGGACCTATAAATTTAAATACAGCAATTTTGAATGGACTGGCATACCCATCATAGCAAGTAATATGGACGGTGTTGGAGAATTAAATGTTGCACAAATAATGTCAGAATACAAAATGATAACTGCACTTACTAAACAACATAAATTAGATAACATAAAAAAATTTCCAAGTATTAAGAAAATCTACCCTTTTGTTTCAATTAGCTGCGGTACTGATGAAAAAGCATATAAGATAGTTCAAAATACACTTAAGGAGTTAAATTTTTTTCAATTTCTATGTATTGATGTCGCTAACGGTTACTCTGACCATTTTAGTAAGTTTATATCATCAGTAAGAAATGATTTCCCTAATAAAACTATAATAGCTGGGAATGTTGTTACTGCAGATATGACACAGGAATTGATTTTAAGTGGTGCGGATATTGTAAAAGTTGGAATAGGACCGGGCAGCGTCTGTACTACAAGGATACAAACCGGTGTAGGATATCCCCAACTAAGTGCTGTGATTGAATGTTCAGATGCAGCGCATGGACTAGGAGCTCACATCATTGCTGACGGAGGATGCACATGCCCTGGAGATATATCAAAGGCTTTTGGTGGAGGAGCTGATTTTGTAATGCTGGGCGGTATGTTGGCAGGACACGATGAAGGCGGTGGAAAACTAATAAAAAAAGATAATAACAAATATATTGAATTCTACGGCTCAAGTTCAGAGACAGCAATAGATAAGCATTACGGAGGTTTGTTAGATTACAGAAGCAGTGAAGGTAAAGTAGTTAAGATAGAATACAAAGGTCCACTCAAAGAAACAATACAGGATATACTTGGTGGAATAAGAAGCAGTTGCACATATGTAGGCGCACCAAGCCTTAAACAGTTAAGTAAGTGCACAACTTTTGTTAGAGTAGGTCGGCAATATAATAATGTTTTTGATGAATAACCTATAGCCCTATAGCACACCCATCTTTTCTGGAATCTGAACCGCCGATCAAAAGCCCTTTGTCTTTGTCGATTAATATTACTTGTCCACCACCAATTGGACTTTGAGAATTTACTGTTTTATGACCCAATACTCTTAGTTGCTCTTTAATATTTTCACTAATGCCTTCTTCTAAATTGTATTGATTGTTAAAATAAAAACCTCTTGGAAAGTCTATTGCTCCCTGAATATCCATTTTATAATCAATTATGTTATTCAATAAATGTGTTTGACCAACAGGTTGGAATTGACCTCCCATAACGCCATATGAAATATTTACTTCATTATTGTTATCCATTACCATACCCGGAATTATTGTATGTAAAGGTCTTTTTAGTGAATCTATACAGTTTGGATGGTCTTTTTCTATACGAAAATTTGTTCCACGATTTTGCAGCAAAACCCCTGTTTTATTTGTCGTTATTCCACTTCCAAACGCAAAACAAATCGAGTTTATAAAGGATACAGTATTTAAATCCCTATCAACAACAGTTAAATAAACAGTTTCAGGATGCGCAGGAATATTTAATTCACCAATATTGTAACATTCTTTAATTGATATTTTTTTTATTAGATCCTCAATTGTTTTTGGAGATAAAATTTCATCAATGTCAATTTGTTTAAAATTTGGATCACCAATATTTTTCTCTCTTAATTGATATGCTAACTTTGTAGCCTCTGCCTCCAGATGAAATCGTTCTACGCTCATTTTATCATATTGGGAAATTTCAAATGCCTCCATTATTTTCATCATAATTAATACTGTAATTCCTGGCCCGTTTGGGGGGCATTGATGAATTTTTAGATTTTTGTAGTTACAAAAAATTGTTTTATCTACTATCGTTTTTTGCTTATAAAAATCCTCAAGCGTATGGTTTCCACCAATTTCATTTAAACTTTCTACAATATCATTTGCAATGTCACCCTCGTAGAATGCTCTAGCACCCTTTTTCGAAACAATTTTTAATGTTTGTGATAATGCTTCGTTACAATGCTTTTCAGCAAAATTAAAACTCTTTCCATTTTTTAAAAAAATTTTTTTTGAATTTTTATTATTACTAAGTTTTTTTATATTATTTTGCCATTCTGAAGATACAACTTCTGTGACGTAGAAACCTTCTTCAGCATATTTTATAGCTGTTATGAATAATTTCTCAAAATCCATTTTTCCATAATTTTTATGCATACATGACCAAGCATCTAAAGCTCCAGGTATCGTTACAGAATGAGGACTTTCAAGATCAATTTTATTTATATTATTTTTTTTAAAAAATTCAAAAGTTGATTTTTCTGATGCAATACCCGATCCATTAAAAGATACTGGATTTTTTCCCTCAGGAGCAATAATGGCGAAGCAGTCTCCACCAATTCCCGTAGCATTTGGCTCAACTACGGAAAGAACTGCAGATGCAGCAATTGCAGCATCAATAGCATTCCCCCCATTTTTAAGAACTGATATGGCTTCTAAGGAGGCTAGCGGATGGGAAGTTGCCGCAATTCCCTTTTCGCTTAATATATTTGATCTTCCTGGAAGTTGAAAATTTCTCATAGTTAGTTTTAGTTAATCTAATTGACAAAAGAAAGCATTCAATTTAGTAAATTAAAAATTTATAAGAAAATGAAAGTAAGACACTCAATAAAATCGGCTAAAAATAGAGATAAAGATAATAAAGTCGTTAGACGAAAGGGTAGAATTTATATAATTAATAAAAAAAACCCTAGAATGAAGGCTCGTCAAGGCTAGGTATTTTTTGCCAAATATTTTTCTGCTTCAATAGCTGCCATACATCCCATGCCTGCTGCAGTAATAGCTTGTCTGTATGTTTTATCTTGAACATCTCCAGCTGCATAAACTCCTTCAATGCTGGTTAAGGTGCTGTCTGATTTTGTAATTATATAATTATCTTCATCCATATCAATTTGACCTTTAAACAAGTTAGTAGAAGGATCATGGCCTATTGCAACAAAAACACCGTCAACTTTAAGTTCTGATAAATCATTAGAATTTACATCCTTTAAAATTATTTTATCTAAAGATTTATCATTTTCTTTTCCCACAAACTCGTTGACAGTTTTATTCCAAATAAAATTAATTTTTGAATTTTTAAATAATCTATCCTGAAGTATTTTTTCAGACCTTAAACTATCTCGTCTGTGAACAATAGTTACTTTTGATGCAAACTTTGTTAAAAATAATGCTTCTTCGGCGGCAGTATTCCCGCCGCCAATTACTGCGACATCTTTGTCTTTAAAGAAAAAGCCATCACAAGTAGCGCATGCTGAAATACCATATCCAATAAATTTCTTTTCACTTTTTATATTAAGGAACCTTGCTTGCGCCCCAGTAGAAATTATAATTGAATCTGCTAAATATTCTGTTCCACTGTCTCCAATAGCTTTAAAAGGTTTTTTTGATAAATCAATTTTATTAATAATGTCATTTTGAAATGACATACCCACTTTTTCTGCCTGAATCTTCATTTGATCCATCAACCAAGGTCCTTGGATAACATCTCCAAAACCAGGATAGTTTTCAACATCTGTAGTAATTGTCATTTGGCCCCCTGGCTGTAATCCTGCAACTAAAACAGGATTAAGATTTGCTCTTGCTGAATAAATTGCAGCAGTATAGCCAGCCGGCCCTGATCCAATAATTAATAATTTTGTTTTAATATTTTTCATAGTAATTAATTTTTAAACTATTTTTCAACTGGCCAATCCGTATTAAATTTTACATAATTTAGCTGTATGCATCTTCTTTCTTTAATTATTTTCTTTTTCTCTAAGCCATGCCAAGTATCATTACCAGAGGAAAAAAAATATCCAGTATTATTTATATATTGTGCTGTTTTTACTAATTTAAAGTCCTGATCATAAAAATCTGTACCAAGATTTCTGGATTCATCATACATATTAACCCAAATCATCATTGTCATTACTTTTTCTTGAATATCCTTATGAGGCTTCAGCCAAAAACCTATCTTATCAGCAATAATCTCCAGTCTAACAAATGAATTTGATAAATCCTTTTGAATACATTCGGAAACAATTTTTTGACATTCTTTAGATTGAAGTATTCTTAACAATGTTGTTAAATTAGGATATTTTTGAGAGTTAGCCTTATCAATAAATAGTCTAAGCTTTCCATCAACTCCACCCCCTGTATAATCTGCTGCACGTGTGCCATCATATTTATGTTCTCCTTCTGGCACAGAAGCTAAATTAATTTCATTTATAGTTTCTTGATTTAAGGGATGTTTTATCTCCCAATGTTTGAATGGATTATTAAAGCCTTTGCGACTTTTTAATGAATTTAAAAATTCAATCATTTATTCTATTTAATATTCTTGTATTCAATATTCCAGCGATTCTTTTAGATTCATTAAGGGGTTCATAGGATATTGGGTATAAATTGTTGTCAAAGGGCATTGTAATTCCTCTATCCCTAAATTCCCTGTGAAAACTCTCAAATCTTGCGCTTTTTCTTTTATATGGCAAATGAAAAATAAAAATTGGCTTTCCAGTTGAAGAAGCTTCTGAAATCATTGAGATTGTATCTGAGGTCAATATAAAAAAGTCTGCAATTTTAATGGCATATAAATATGGATTTGGGTCATTGTTATCCCAAACGTAAAATTCACCCTCACAATATTGATGAATTAGCTGAACGCAATATTTCGGAGTTCTTCTTGATGATATAAAAAGAAAATAATAGATTCTTTCTTTTTTATTTAAATTATTTATTCTATTTATTAAATCTATCAGAATTTCCTTACTAAAACTATAGTGATTATTTTCACCTCCTAATAATACCGCGACAATTTTTTTTTCTTTAGGAACATCAAACATTTTATTTGCCGTTTTAACAGATTCATTTGTAATATGATTTAAAGCCCCAACAGAACATAAAACATTTTCTCCTGAAATATCATCGTGGTTTGGAGTTATAACAAAGTCAAAATTTGATGTTTTTATTTTAGGATTCTGTATATGAATAGATATTAGATCCTTTTTTAATATTTTTTTAAGATATAAAGATGCGTAGACACTTTTTCTCCCACAACTAACGACGATTTCTGGAGGGTAATTATCTAGAAAATCAGAATTAAATATTTTATTACTAAATGGAGGCAAGATACCAGGTTGCAGTTTTGACCATGGCCATTTAACCTCTATTTTTTTTTGGCTAATATTATTTGATAGGTATTTAGAAAGTCCAATAACTTGACTAATCATACCACTTGATCCATCTGTTATTGCCCATAAGTTTTTTTTATTAATCAATTTAATTTATTTGTATTGTACAGATTTGATACTGTATGTTTTAATTCCTTTGGGACTCTTGAATTCAACCATACTTCCCTTTTCCCTGCCTATAAGTGCTCTTGCTAGAGGGCTAGAGATTGATAATTTGTTATTTTGTATGTCTGATTCACTTTCACCTACTATCTGATAGGTTGATTTCTGACCACTTTCTTCCTCTATAACAGATACTGTAGCTCCAAATTTTATTTCTTTTCCTGATAATTTAGAAACATCTATCACTTCCGCCTGTGCGATTATAGATTCAAGTTCTGCAATTTTACCCTCAATAAAACTTTGTTTTTCTTTTGCAGAGTGATACTCGGCGTTTTCTGATAAGTCACCATGGCTTCTTGCTTCTGCAATTGCTTTAATTATATTTGGACGCTCTTCATGTATTAACTGTTTTAATTCAGACTGAAGCATTTCAAAACCTTCTGAAGTCAGTGGAAACTTTGTCATTTTTTCTCCAATATATTCCTTAGAAATAATAATAATTAAAAAAGGTTTTTAATCAACAAATTAATGAATAGATTGTAGGCTTCTAACCTTCATATTTAGATTTTTTAGAACCTCTATAGATTCCACTGCCGCATTTGCACCCACGATTGTCGTATAATAAGGAGTATTTGTCATTAATGTAGTTCTTCTCATAATATAGCTATCTCCCATAGATTTTTTACCATAGGTTGTATTTATTACTAAGCTAATTTTATTTTCATTTAGAAAGTCCACAATGTGAGGACTGCCTTCGCTTATTTTATTAACTCTTTTTATTTTTATGTTATTCTTTCTAAGAAATGTAGTTGTACCTACTGTTCCTAAAAGCTTAAATCCTAATTTAATTAATTTTGTTGCGATAGGTATCAGCTCATACTTATCTTTATCTTTAACAGATAAAAAAACATTACCTTGTTTAGGAAGATTTATTCCTGCAGCAATTTGACTTTTTGCAAATGCGCTAAGAAAGCTTATGTCCATACCCATAACTTCTCCTGTTGACTTCATTTCAGGTCCTAAAATTAAATCAGATCTGTCAAATTTATTAAAGGGAAAAACTGGTGCCTTTACACTAAAATTTAAAGTTTCTTTTTTACTGTATTTTACAATAAGTTTTTTAAGAGATTCTCCGGCCATAACTTTTGCTGCAATTTTAGCTATGGGAATTCCAGTAGCTTTTGCTACGAATGGAACTGTTCTGCTAGCCCTTGGATTTACTTCTAGGATGTATAAATTATCTTTTTTTTCTAATATTGTTCTTTCATATTTTAATGCTAATTGGCAGTTCATAAGACCTACAACTTTTAATTGATGTGCAATTTTAGTAACCCATAACTTAATTTTTTCAATTATATCATCATTCAATGAATATGGTGGCAAGGAACACGTACTATCTCCAGAATGTATACCTGCTTCTTCTATATGTTCCATTATCCCTGCGATAAAAATATTTCCAAAGTTATCACGAATAAGATCTACATCAATTTCTTTTGCATTCTCTAAAAATTGATCAATTAAAATTGGATTATTCTCAGATACTTTAATAGCATTAATTGTAACTTCCTTTAAAGATCTCTCATCATATACAATTTCCATTGCCCTTCCCCCCAGTACATATGAGGGCCTTATAAGTACGGGATAGGAAATTTTTTCAGCAATTTTTTTTGCTTGATTTATATTTTTTGCAACCCCGTTTCTAGGTTGTTGTATTTTTAAAAAATTAAGAAGTTTTGTAAAACTATTTCTATCTTCTGCTAAATTAATTGATTCGTTTGACGTGCCTATTATTTTTATATTTTCTTTTATTAATTCATTCGCAATTTTAAGCGGTGTTTGTCCACCAAATTGAACTATTACCCCCAGAATTTTACCCCTTTCAGATTCACGATTGTAAATTTCAACTATGCTTTCTGTAGTCACAGGTTCAAAATATAATCTATCTGATGTGTCATAATCTGTTGAAACAGTCTCTGGATTGCAATTTACCATTATCGTCTCAATTCCAAGTTCTTTAATTGCGTAAGCTGCATGAACACAACAATAATCGAACTCAATACCTTGCCCTATTCGATTAGGGCCACCACCCAATATTATTATTTTTTTATTTTTTGTGGGACTTGATTCACAAAACCTAGGATTATCGTCATTATAATCGTAAGTTGAATAAAGATAAGGTGTTTTTGAAGGAAATTCACCAGCACATGTGTCTATAAGTCGATAGACGGGTCTAATTCCAAGTTTTTGTCTCAACTTTCTTATTTGGATTTCAGATTTATTTGTTAGTTGTGATATTTTCTTATCTGAAAATCCATTTTTTTTAAAATATAATATATCTTCTTTATTTAAATTTTTATTTTTTAAAATCTTTTTTTCAATTGAAATAATATTATTTATTTGATTTATAAACCATAAATCATATTTACTAATTTTATTTATTAATTTATTATCTACCCTTAACCTTATTGCTTCACCTATAGTAAGTAGATTTTGTGAAGATTGAATCTTAAGTTTTTTTAAAATTTCTTTTCTATTTAATTTTAGATCGCTAGGGGAATCTAATCCAATAAAACCGTACTCCAAAGAAGAAAAACCTTTTTGTAAAGATTCTCTAAAATTTCTTCCAATACTCATTGCTTCACCAACTGATTTCATAGAAGTTGTAAGGTTAGAACTGCTTCCAGTAAATTTTTCAAAAGTAAATCTTGGAATTTTAGTAACAATATAATCTATTGATGGCTCAAAGCTTGCCGGTGTAGTCTTAGTTATATCATTTTTTAATTCATTAAGTGTAAATCCAACCGCTAATTTAGCCGCAATTTTTGCTATGGGAAACCCAGTCGCCTTAGATGCGAGTGCTGATGACCTGCTCACTCTTGGATTCATTTCAATAATATTAACTTCACCATTTTTAGGATTTACAGCGAATTGAACGTTTGAGCCACCGGTATCAACACCAATTTTTCTTAAAACATTTATACTGGCAGTTCTTAAAAATTGATATTCTTTGTCAGTTAGAGTTAATGCTGGTGCGACAGTTATGCTATCTCCAGTATGTATGCCCATTGGATCTACGTTCTCTATTGAACAAACAATTATACAATTATCTTCCTTATCTCTTACTACTTCCATCTCATACTCTTTCCATCCCGCAACAGATTTTTCAATAAGTATTTGATTTGATGGACTTGCATTTATACCTCTTTTACAAAGCTCTAAAAATTCATTATGGTTATAAGCCACTCCACCACCAGTACCTCCCAGTGTAAAACTAGGCCTGATAACAAGCGGCAGACCGAACATTTTTTTTACCTTTAGTGCGTTTGTTATATTGCTGACCATTTTACTTTTTGGTGATTTTAGATTTATTTCTCCCATTGCTTTATTAAAAAGCTTTCTGTTTTCAGCTAGTTCAATTGATTTTGGTTTTGCTCCTATCATTTCAACTTTAAACTCATGAAGAATTCCAAGTTTGTGCAACTCAATTGCTACGTTTATTCCGGTTTGTCCACCCATAGTGGGCAGCAATGCATCAGGTCTTTCAATTTTAATTATTTTTTTAATAAATTCTGCAGTTATTGGTTCCACATAAGTTTTATCTGCTATATCCGGATCCGTCATAATTGTAGCGGGATTTGAATTAACTAAAATAACTTTATAACCTTCTTCCCTCAAAGCCTTGCACGCCTGTGCTCCTGAATAATCAAACTCACAAGCCTGACCTATTACGATTGGCCCTGCGCCAATAATTAATATTTTTTTAATGTCTTTTCTTTTGGGCATATTTTTGTACATTTTTATAAAATTGATCAAATAAATATTGACTATCATTCGGTCCAGGACTTGCTTCTGGATGATATTGAACGCTAAAAACTGGCAACTTAAGGTGCTTTATTCCTTCATTAGTATTATCGAAGAGCGATACATGAGTTTCTACAACTTCTTTTGGCAATGTATTTCTAATAACTTCAAATCCATGATTTTGGGTTGTGATTTCCACTTTATTAGTAAATAAATTTTTTACTGGATGATTTGCTCCCCTATGCCCTAAATACATTTTTTTAGTTTTTGCCCCAAGCGCTAAGCATATAATTTGATGTCCTAAACAAATTCCAAATATTGGAATTTTTGAAAATATTAATTTTTTTATTATGTTTACAGCATACTTTCCTGTTGCTTTAGGATCACCAGGTCCATTTGATAAAAAAATTCCATTTGGATGATGACTAATAATATCCTCATAAGATGTTAGAGCTGGCAATATTGTAATATCTAAGTTTCTACTAACTAAAGAACGAGAAATATTTCTTTTTGTTCCATAGTCAATGCATACTATTTTTGGGAGATTGTTTCTATTTTTTAAGATTAAATATTTATTATTTTCATCATCCCACTTTCCTAACATACTTTTGTAAGGTTTTTTTGTTGAAACCACGCTAGCTAAATCCATATTATCTAATCCGTTCCATTTATTGACTAATTTTTTTATTTTACTAATATTAATTTTTCCTTTTTTATAATTAATTAATGCTGCTTTTAAGGCCCCCTTATTTGATAATATTTTTGTTAGCTGTCTTGTATCAACATTAGTAATACAAGGAATGTTATATTTTATTAACCAATTACTTAACTTCTGTTTTGATCTCCAGTTAGAAGGGTTATTTATTTCCTGTGAAAGTACACATCCATATGCAAAAGGTTTAGATGATTCCTTATCATTATCATTTGTTCCTACAATCCCAATGTGGGGAAATGTAAATGTGATGATTTGCTTAGCATATGAAGGATCTGTTAAAATTTCTTGATAGCCGGTCATTGAAGTATTAAAGCACAATTCAGCAATTACAGTTTTGTCTAAACCGAGACTTTGTCCCCAGAATATTTTGCCATCTTCAAGGATTAGCGCTGCTGAATAGGTAGTTTTTTTTCTAGCAAAATCTTTACTTTTATTCATAAATTGCCATAATTAGGCGCAGAGATAATACTCTATTATTTTTTTTATAAAATATAGTCATTACGTAGTTATTTTACTAATTTATGAATATATGACTATAATATGAATTTTTTTCGATTCGATAAAAGTATATGAACAAATATTGAGTAAGGTGTTAGATGAGCAATTTAAGGACAAAAATTGAAGAAAAGTATATAGACGCACTAAAGGCTAAGGATGAAATTAGCATAAAAACCCTAAGGCTTATAAAATCAGCAATTAAGGACAAGGATATTTTAGAAAGAGATGGTGATGCTTCAAAATTATTGTCAGATCAGGGCATTATCTCACTTTTGCAGACTTTAATAAAACAAAGAAAAGAGTCCATTGAAATGTTTAAAAAAGGAAATAGGCAAAATTTAGTAAATTCTGAACTAAAAGAAATTGAAATAATCCAACTTTTTTTACCTGAACAAATGAGTGAAGCTGAGACTAAAAAGCAAGTTGAAAAAGTTATAAAAGATTTAAACCTGTCTTCAATAAAGGAAATGGGGAAATTAATGGCTGAATTAAGAAAACAATTTTCTGGAAAACTAGATTTTTCTATTGCGGGAAAAATAGCTAAAGAATTCTTAAAATAAATATGGATTCATTTAGAAATCAAATTGATCTAATTAAACAAAGAATCAAATTAAGTGATGAGTTGTCCAAGCATATAAATTTAATTTCAAAAGGGAATGATTTATGGTGTTTATGTTTTTTCCATAATGAAAAAACCCCCTCAATGAAAATAAATGATGATACATCTTCTTATTACTGCTTTGGATGTGGTGCTAAGGGGGATACATTTTCATTTTATACTGACTATTTAAATTATTCATTTAAAGATGCAGTAATTGAGCTTGGCAAAAAAGCAGGTGTCAACATTGATATTAGAAGTCAAAATAAAGATAACTTTAAAATATATAGAAAATATGAAATTCTAGAATCTGCATCAAGTTGGTACCACAATAATTTATTATTAGATGAAAATAATATAAGTTTCAAATATTTAAAAGATAGAAAAATATCGAAAGATACAATAATAGAATTTAAATTAGGTTATACTGAAAACAAGAACATAAATTTATATCAATATCTTTTAGAAAAAGCATACACAGAAAAAGATTTAATTGAAAGTAATTTATTTAAGAAAAATGAAGATGGAAAAATAAGAAATTTTTTTTATAAAAGGTTAATATTCCCAATTTATGATTATGATTCTAAAATAGTTGGTTTTGGGGCAAGATCTCTTGATGGAAGAGAGCCAAAATATCTAAACTCACCCGAAAGTGAAATTTTTAAAAAGGGTAGAATACTATTTAACTTTCATAAGGCAAAATCAATTGCAAGAAAAAAACAAAATATTCTAGTTTCAGAAGGTTATATGGATGTTATATCTTTATTTGATAAAGGAATAAAAAGTGTAGTTGCCCCCTTAGGAACTTCTATTACATATGAGCAATTAATGTTGGTATGGAAGGTTTGCAAATTACCTACTTTAATTTTTGATGGAGATAAAGCGGGCAAAAAAGCATCAATTAAGGCAGCACTACTAGCATTAAAACATTTAAAACCGAGTTACTCTTTAAAATTTTTAGAATTACCTGACGATCATGATCCAGATAGTTTTATAAATTCTACAAACAAAAGTGAGGCAAGCACATTCTTTAAAAGAACCAAAGATTTGTCAAACTTCATATTTGATTATGCAAAAATGTCTTTCGTATACGAAACCCCTGATCAAAAAATTGTTTTTGATAAATATTTTGACGATATAACCAATCTTATTGATGATAAGAAAGTTAAGTTTTTTTATAAAAAGGATTTTAGAAATAAACTGTTTTATTTTTTTAATAAAAATATAAGTAAAGTTGGAAAAAATAACTTTAAATTTGAGAATCAGATTAGCAGTCTTGAAAAAAAAGAATATTTATCTTTTTTGGCTGGTTTTATAAACCATCCATCAATAAGACCTGACTTAATTGAAGATTTAATAAAATTTGATTTTAAGGATTTTGACATATCAAAATGCTTCTCAGAGATTTCAAAGGAAAAAAATATGGATATGGACCCAAAGACACTTATAGGTACAATTGAGGATAAAAATATATTAAAAACTATCAGTAAGTCTCTAAATATTGAGATTTACCAGCTTTTTCCTTATTCATCACCCAACTGCGAGTCAAAAGATGTCCTAAATTATATTAAAGAATCTATCAAAATTATTGAGACTAGGCTTTCAAATTCTTTAAAAATAGATAAAAGCCTTAAAGAGTTTAAGTCAGATTCTTCAGCGTTAAAGTGGAACGAATTTAAAAATCTAAGTTATGATTATATAGATAAGATTGATGTATAACTTAAGGGGTTTGAATGGTGTTAAGAAAGAAAAAGAAAAATAAACAAAAAACTAAAAAAAATAAAAATAAAAAAAGATTTGTAACTAAAGCAAACAAAAGAAGTCTGTCAGAAATTAAGAAAAAAAAGAAACACACAAAACGTATTAAAAGAAAAAAACTAGCAGAGAAGCTTAAGAAAAAAAAGCTTGCTGAACGCATCAAAAGAAGAAAACTTGCTGAAAAAATCAAGAAAAGAAAACTTGCAGAACGCATCAAAAGAAGAAAACTTGCTGAAAAAGTTAAGAAAAGAAAGCAGCTAGAAATTGTAAAAAAAAGAAAAGAAAGAATAAAATTAAGAGAGTTTAAAAAGTTAGAATTAGAAAGAAAAAAAAGAGAAATATTAGAAGAAAGAGTTAAAAAATCACTAAATGATTTATTAAGCAAGGGTAAAAAAGAAGGTTATGTACTTAACAAAGAAATAGAAAAAATAATACCCAAGAAAATTAGAACTCCAGAAAAAATTGAAGAAATAAAACAACAAATTATTAAACTCGAAATTTCTGTCGTAAATAAAAAAGAAGAACACGCTGCGGATGTAGAAGATTTTGATAATTCTTTGGTTTCAGATAGTCTTGGTGCGGACAAAAAATCAGAAGTTGGAAAAACGAATGATCCAGTAAGATTATATTTGCGCGATATGGGTGGTGTGGATCTGCTTAGTCGTGAAGGAGAAATTGCTATAGCAAAGAGAATAGAAGCTGGTAGAGAAATGATGATTGGCGCTATTTGCGAAAGCCCTTTAACAATCAGATCAATTATTAGCTGGAAAGACTCAATTAAAGATGGGACAATGTTATTAAGAGATATAGTTGATCTTGAAGCAACTTATGATGTTTCTGATTTTAGTGCTAATAATATCAACGATCCAATAAGTATTATTGAATCAGGAAAAGAAGCCAAAAAAGAAGAAGTCATTAAAAAAAATGATGAAGATGTTAATGAAGAAGAAAACCAGGATAATGAAGAGGATGAGGAGTTAAATAATTTAAATGTTTCTCTTGCAGCAATGGAGGAAAAACTAAAACCCGCCGTTCTTAAGGACTTTGATGATATTGCAAAAACTTTCAAAAAACTTCAAAAATCTCAATTGGAGTTACAAAAAATCAATATTGAATCAAACGAAAAAAAATACCGCTCTGCTGAAAGAAAATATAAGAAAATCCAGCGTGAAATGATTGAATTGATGAAGGGGGTACATCTAAATTCACCAACTATCGAAGCGTTAATGGATCATTTATACGAATTGAATAAAAAGTTACTAATGCGTGAAGGGAAACTATTAAGACTTGCAAATGATAGCGGTATAAAACGGGAAGAGTTTATAGCAAATTATTTAGGCAATGAAGGAGATGAAAAATGGTTATCTTCTTTAGAAAAATTTAAAGATAAAAATTGGAATATTTTTTATAGCAAAAACGACATTATAGTTAAAAAAATATTTGTTGATATCAAGGAAATAGAAAAAGCTGCAGAAATATCAGTAACTGAATTTAGAAGAATTGTAGGCACAGTCCAACAGGGGGAAAGAGCAGCAAGTAGGGCAAAAAAGGAAATGGTAGAAGCAAACTTAAGATTAGTTATATCTATTGCAAAAAAATATACCAATAGAGGTCTTCAATTTCTAGACTTGATCCAGGAAGGTAATATTGGATTGATGAAAGCAGTGGATAAGTTTGAATATAGAAGAGGGTATAAATTTTCTACATATGCAACATGGTGGATTAGGCAGGCAATTACACGCTCAATTGCCGATCAGGCTCGAACTATTCGCATACCTGTTCATATGATTGAAACGATAAATAAGATTGTAAGAACGTCTAGGCAAATTCTTCATGAGATTGGCAGAGAGCCAACACCAGATGAATTGGCAAAAAGATTGCATATGCCTCTAGAAAAAGTTCGTAAAGTTCTTAAAATAGCAAAAGAACCAATAAGTTTAGAAACTCCAGTTGGAGACGAAGAAGATAGTTCTCTTGGTGATTTTATCGAAGATAAAAGTGTTGTTGTTCCAATTGATGCTGCAGTGAAAAGTTCTTTAAGGGAAACTACTACAAGAATTCTATCTTCACTTACTCCCAGAGAAGAAAGAGTGTTAAGAATGCGTTTTGGTATCGGAATGAATAGCGACCACACACTTGAAGAGGTTGGTCAACAATTTAGCGTAACGAGAGAGAGAATACGTCAGATTGAAGCAAAGGCACTAAGGAAATTAAAACATCCAACAAGAGCAAGAAAACTCAAAACTTTTTTAGATAATTAATGATACTAACTTTGTTAGGAACCGGTTGTCCTTCGGTTAACGCAATAAGATATGGTCCTTCTCAGTTAATCCAAAGTGAAAATACAACGATCCTTATTGATTGTGGATCGGGGATTACTCAAAGAATGCTTCAAGTTGGGAAAAATGGTACAGATATTGACTATCTTCTCTTGACACATCTTCATTCAGACCACGTTATAGATTTTTACCAACTAATTATTTCAAGCTGGCATCAGTACAGAAAAGATAAATGGAAAATTATTGGACCCATTGGAACTAAAAATTTTTTAAATTCATTTATGTCTCTTTGGAATGAAGAAAGACAAATGAGGATAAATTACGAAAAAAGAAATTCAATTGAAGCATTTAATTTAGATATTACAGAAATTAATGAAGATGGAAAAATAAATATAGGGGATATTGAAGTCGAGTTCTTTAAAGTAGATCATAGGCCTATAAACTATGCTTTTGGTTATAACTTTAAGAATAAAGGAAAAAAAATTACTATAAGCGGAGATACCAAACCTTGTGATAACCTTGAAAAATTTGGAATGAATACCGACTTACTACTCCATGAGGTTTTTATTGATTATGAAATTAAGCCAATACATGGAATGAGAAGCTTAGAAACTATTAATAACGTAAAGTCATACCATACACTTTCTAATGAAGTAGGAAAAATAGCAAAAAAGGTTAATGCAGGAAGTCTTATTTTAACACATTTTGTTCCCCCTGATTTTGATAAAAAACTACTAATTCAGAATATTTCAAAAGATTATAAAAAGAAGATAATAGTAGGCGAGGACTTAATGACAGTTGATATTCAAGGAAATATACTAAAACAAAAAATTAATATATAGATTTTTAAAATTTTTATTTGCACAACTAAATATAATTTTAAATAAATAATTAATAAATACCTTATTTTTTTGCTATACAATAATATAAAATAGATATAGTAAATTTTTAGCATTTACATTCCTAATGCTTGGGCCTGTAGCTCAGTTGGTTAGAGCGCGCCGCTCATAACGGCGTGGTCCCTGGTTCGAATCCAGGCGGGCCCACCAAATATTGAGTAGTCTTTTTAATACATATTATTTTATAAAATCCGATTTTATAGATTTTATAAATCTATAGGTGTGGTATAAATCTTTAACTTGTAAGATCGCTCTAATGAGGATGAAGTGGCAGATATTAAAATAGATAAAGTAAATAAATTTTTTGGTGAAAATCACGTTATAAACGATGTTTCACTAGATATTAAAAGCCAGTCTTTTACTGTTCTTGTAGGTCCTAGTGGTTGTGGTAAATCCACTATGCTAAGAATGATAGCTGGATTAGAAAATATAAATTCAGGAACTATTTCGATTGACGGCAAGGTTGTAAATGATCTTCCGCCAAAGGAAAGAAATATTGCTATGGTGTTTCAGTCCTACGCTCTATATCCACATATGACAGTTTTTGATAATATGGCCTTTGGCCTAAAATTAGAAAAAAGACCAAAGGATGAGATAAGCGAAAGAGTTCAAGAGGTTGCAAAAATTCTACAAATTGAAGACTATTTAAAACGTAAACCAAAACAATTGTCTGGAGGTCAAAGACAGCGTGTAGCAATTGGAAGAGCTATAACCAGAAAACCGAAAGTTTTTTTGTTTGATGAACCTTTGTCAAATTTAGATGCCGCACTTAGAGTTCAAATGCGTGTCGAATTAGCCAGACTTCATGATGAATTAAATGCAACAATGGTATATGTAACCCATGATCAAATAGAAGCGATGACATTGGCAGATAACATAGTTGTTTTAAACGAGGGCCAGGTTTCACAAGAAGGATCCCCGTTAGACTTATATAACACTCCAAGAAACTTATTTGTTGCTGGATTTATTGGATCCCCGAAAATGAATTTTATTAAAACAAGTGTATTAAGTGCAAATAGTAATAATATTGAAGTTGAAATTATGGGTTCTGGAAGAATAGTAGTTCAAAATGAATCAGAATCCTTTCAAAGTGGGGATAAGGTTACTTTGGGAGTTAGACCTGAACATCTTACAATTAATCAAAATAATGATGCAGTTTGGGAAGGTAAAGTATTTGTTATTGAAAAACTTGGATCAGGTACTTATTTATATTTTGAGAAAGATAATGAACCACTAGTTGTCGCTACAGAAGGTGATACCGATATAAAAGTAGGTGATATTGTAAAAATCGGGTTTCCTTCAAATCTTTGCCACTTGTTTAAAAGTGGCTAAATTTAAATTTAAAATTAATAATTATATAATTAATACTTATTTTTTAAGCAAATCTTTATTTTTGAATTATAAATATCACCTTTTTTTAATATGATACTAGGAAAATTATTTATATTAATTGCGTTAGGATATTTTTGCGGCTCAAAGCATAAACCATAATGAACACCATAATATTTCCCTTTTTTCCCTTTATATTTGGATTTCATATTATTGCCCGAATAAAATTGAACACCCGGTTGGTTAGAATATATTGTCATACCCATTTTTGTTAAGGGGCTATATACTTCTGCAATTTTACTAATTTGATTATTTTTTTTATTTTGTATAAAATAATTATCTATCCCAGAACTTTTGAGCACTTTTGGATTAATTTTTTTAAAACTATTAAAGTTTAATTTAGTTCCCTTCACTTTAATAATTCTACCGGTAGGTAATAATTTTTTATTTATTTCACAATATTTATCAGCTTTAATTAAAGCTAAATGATTGTAAATATTGCCATAGTGTTTGTTATGACCATTAAAATTCCAATAGTTATGATTTGTTAAATTAACTAAGGTATTTTTATCTGAAATTGCTTTATAATTTATTATAATTTGATTATTATTGTTTAGTTGATATTCCACAAAACATTTTAAATTTCCTGGATAACCCTCTTCCAAATCAGCCGAATTATAATACATAAGACAACTAATTGAATTAGAATTTTTCACTATTTTAATAATTTCCCATATTTTTTTATTAAATCCTCTAGTACCCCCATGAATATGATTTTTTTTGTCATTGTTTGATAGTAAATATTTTTTTTTATTTAAGATAAAAAAAGAATTAGAAATTCTACCTGCTACTCTTCCAATAACTGAATTAAAGTATGATTTATCATTTATAATATCTTTTAGATTTTCATATCCTATAATTACATCTTCTGATTTTTTTAAATCTGGATAAGGTATTATAATACTTTGAATATAACAACCAAAATTCAAAAATTTTATCTTAAAACCATTATCATTTTCAAATTCGATAGAATATATTTTTTGATTATCATTTTTTATTAATTTTTTTTTAATTTTCATTAATTAAATTTTAATTATAATAAAAATTGTTTTTTATTGTAAATTTTTGACATATTTGTTTTCCATTTCTTGTGTTTATTAATATTTACAAGAGATACTACAAAGCCGCCAAAACCACCTCCAGTTAATCTGGAACCGATGGAACCGCTTAGAATGGACCTTTTAACCATTAAATCAATCTCTTTGTTTGATGCCTCAAAATCTTTTGAGTAAGAAGAGTGACTTTTGTTCATCAATTTTCCAAAATAATTTAACTCATTATCTTTTAAAGCTTTCCTTGCCTGTAAAACTCTTATGTTTTCTGTAATTACGTGCCTAGCTCTTTTTTTTATTAAGTCATCAAAGTTATTTTTATTTAAATCTGCTAATGAAGATTCAAATAATTTTTTAGGTTTTAAAAATTTTTCAGCCTTTTTTAATTCTTTATATCTTTGATTATAGGAACTTGCTCTCAAATTTCTCTCTATTTTTGTATCTATTAAGTTGAATATGTAATCTTTGGGAATATCTATCAATTCATATTCTAAAGTTCTGCAATTTAAAAAAAATGCTTTGTTTAATATTCCTATCGAAGAAACCATCTGATCCATTATTCCACATTTAACTCCTATATATTGTTTTTCGACTTTTTGTGCTAATAGTGCAATTTCTTTATCTGTTATAATTAAATCGTAGTAATTTCTAATAGCTTTTAGCAACGCTACGCAAATTGCAGCTGAAGATGAAATACCTTTATTAATAGGTATGTTGCTAAATATTAAGATATTAAAAAAATCATTTTTTAAATATTTATTTATTTTTAAAATTGCTAAACATCCTTTTATATAGTCAATCCAATGGCTATTTGAAGATTTAGCCAAATTATTAAAACTTACTTTTTCATCAAAATATTGTGAATAAACATTGTGTTTATTTTTGCTAAGTGAAATGTAAACTTCAGTTTTTTGTCTTAATAAGGTGGGCAACACATATCCCTCTGTATAATCGGTGTGTTCACCAATTAAATTTACTCTAGCATGGGCCTTAGCCCTTGCTATAAAATTTTCATTGAATATTTTATAAAATTTATTCATAAAATTTAAATTTTAATTTAAATTATTAAAAATATAATGTAATCATTATTATTAATTATCTTATAAATATTAATTGTCATTAAAACCAGTTTATTTAAATTGATGGTAGAATCTAAAAGGTTATAATTAGATGAAAAAAATTTATAAAAGATCATTTGTAAGAAACGATAAAAAAAATATTTTACTTTTTGGGTATAAAAAACATACGGAACAAGCTGAAAAAGAATTAGCTATTTCAGCTGATTCTAAACCGCATATGAGGTGGCATCCTTTTAGAAATGAGTGGATTACATACTCTCCTGGTAGAAAAAATAGAACAGCATTTCCTTCAAAAAAATATTGCCCACTTTGCCCTTCAAAAAAAATTCAATATCCGACTGAAATACCATTTAAAAAATTTGAAATTGCTGTTTTTCCAAACAGGTGGGCTAGTTTTAATTTTCATAAAAAAAATTTTAAATTAAAAAAAATAAGAACTAAGATTTCAAAAGGGAGTTCTGAGGTTATTATTTATTCCGACAAACATAATGAGACTATTGCTGATATGTCAATTGAGCGTTTAGAATTATTAGTTTACACATGGATAGATAGGTATCGCGAGCTTTTAAAAGTAAAAGATATTAAATATGTAATGCCTTTTGAGAATAGAGGTAAAGAATGTGGAGTTACCCTTCATCACCCTCATGGACAAATATATGCCTATCCATTTATTCCACCAGTTATACAAAATGAAGAAAAAATTTTTAATAAGAAAAATTATCTAGGTGAAATAATGCAAGAGCTTGATAAAAAATATTGGGTATACAAAAATGATGATATGATTGCTGCTGTTCCTCCTTTTGCAAGATATTCTTACGAAGTTTGGATTATTCCTAGAAAAAAGGTTGCTGGTCCCTGGAATTTTAATGATAAACAAATAAAATCTTACGCAAGATCTCTAAAAAAAGTAGTTAAAGGATATGATTTATTTCTAGGAAAAAAATGTCCATACATAATGGGTCTTCACGCAGCGCCTCAGTTAAATAATAATAAATTTCATTTTCATACAGAGTTTTACCCTCCATTAAGATCTAAAAATAGGCCTAAAATACTGGCAGGGTCAGAGTCAATGGCGGGCACATTTGTAATGGATGTCGTACCAGAAGATTCAGCAAGAATACTTAGAAAGTTTATGAGATAGTTTCAGGAAATATACAATTGACAATAGATAAATATTATAAAAAAGAGTTATTAATAAAAAAAAATTTAAATTCTTTAAAAATTTCAATTAATCTAAAAGATATAAAAAAATACTATATACCATTATTAAATATAATTAATTTTTATAATTCAAAAAAAGTTCTTAATGTAGGGATTTCTGGAGCCCAAGGTTCTGGGAAAACAAGATTATCTAAAATATTAAAGGTGTTAGTTGAAAATATTTTGAAAAAAAAAGTTTTAATACTTAGTATTGATGATTTTTACCATACAAAAAGTGATAGACAATGCCTGGCCAATAACATCCATCCATTATTAAAAACTAGAGGAGTTCCAGGAACACATGATATAGAATTATTAAATCAAACTATTAATGATGTTCAGAACAAAGCATATAAAAATTTAGAAATACCAGTTTTTAGTAAGTTTTTTGATGAGAGAATGCAGAAAAGAATTAAAATTTCATTTATTCCTGATATAGTATTGTTAGAGGGATGGTGCGTAAAAGCCTCACCAGTTCCTAAAAAAATATTAATAAATCCAATTAATGAATTGGAGAAAAATTTTGATAAAGATTATGTTTGGAGGAATTATTACAATAATCAATTAAAAAATAATTATAAGGAACTGTTTAGCAAGATTGACCTCAATATTTTTTTAAAAGTCCCTAATTTTCGGAGGGTTTTTGACTGGAGAAAGCTTCAAGAAATTGAGTCTCCAAATAGTGATTATAAAAAAAATGAAAAAGTTAATGATAAAAAACTTAAATATTTTATTATGCATTATGAAAAAATTACTAAATGGATGCTCAAAGATATGCAAAAAAAATCTGATATATGTATAATGATAGACAATAAACATAGGTTTTCAAATATAAAATTTAATAGGAGATTTAAGAAGATATATGAAGATTAAAAGAATTGGAATCTTAACTAGTGGTGGCGATTGTGGTGGATTAAATGCAGTAGTTAGGGCCGTTACATATAGAGCTATAGAAAAGTATGGATGGGAAGTATTCGGAATACGCGATGGAACAACTGGATTAATGCAAAGACCTTTGCAATACGAGAAATTGACACTCAAAAGGTTTACTGGAAATTTGATTCGTCAAGGCGGCACCTTTTTAGGAACAACAAGTTCAGGCAACCCATTTCGTTTTAAGATGGAAAATGGTAAATATGAAGATAAATCCCAAGATATTATAAATGGTTATAAAAAATTAAGATTAGACGCATTTATTGGTATTGGTGGTGATGGATCAATGAAGATTCTAAAAAAACTTTCAGATCAAGGAGGTTTAAACTTTGTAGGTATCCCAAAAACAATAGATAATGATGTAAACTCAACCGAAATATCAGTTGGATATGATACAGCAGTTGAAGTTGCTACTAGTGCTTTGGATATGCTTCAACCAACAGCAGCTAGTCATAAAAGATTAATGGTGTTAGAAGTAATGGGACGTGACGCAGGACACATAGCACTTAATGCGGGAATAGCAGGTGGAGCAGATATAATTTTAATTCCTGAAATAAATTACAATCTAATAAAAATTGCTAAACATATAAAAGAAATTCGCCAACAAGGAAGAAACCACGCTCTTATGGTTGTTGCTGAGGCAGTTAAGAAAGAAGATGGAACTAAAGCTACAGTTAAACATACAGGTGGCCAAATAAGATTAGGGGGGATAGGGTCATACTTAGCTCATAAAATATCACAATTAACTGATACTGAAACAAGAGTTACAGTATTAGGCCACGTTCAAAGAGGTTCGCAGCCAAGCTCAAGAGATCGACTTGTTGGAAGTGCGTTTGGAGTTCATGCTGTCGATATGATCGCAAACAATAAGTTTAACCGTATTGCGGTATGGCAAAATCGAGGTGTAACTGATGTTAGTCTGCATGAAATCATTAATAAATCTAGAAAAGTAAATCCAAATGGTCGACTGGTAAGAACTGCTAGAGGATTGGGAATATATTTGGGCGATTAAGTGTATGAGCTATAAAAAGTTATCTAGGAGAAATTTTTTTTATGGAATTTTTTGTTCAACGTGTTCCGCACTAATATTACCAAGTTGTGCTGAAGTTCCCATAACCAAAAGAAAACAATTAAATTTTTACAGGTATAACCTTCCTATTATCATACCAACTGGCGGTGGAATTCCTCAAATATATAGAAATGAAGAACATTTAAATCAAGTTATTGAAAAACAATATGCAAAATTCATTAACGATGCCAGGTCAAGAAATATTTTAATTGAAAATACAGATGAATCTAGAGAATTAAAAGAAATAGGCTATCATTTATCAAATTCAATAAATAAATATTACAATCAATTGTCCGAACCTAGCCCAGTTAAAAATTTTAATTGGGAATTTTCACTTATTGACGCTAAGGATAATAATGGAAACCCAATAAAAAATGCTTGGTGTATGCCGGGAGGGAAAATAGCCTTTTATTCTGGAATAATGCCAATAGCAAAAAATTCTGACGGTATTGCATCAATAATGGGTCATGAAATAGCACATGCATTTGCGAGACATACGGTTGAAAAATTGACCCAACATTCTGTTGTTTCACTAGGTACACAAGGTATCTTAAAAACAGATTATGGAAATATTATTGCTCAAAATCCAAATATTTATAACAGAATACTTAAATTTGGCATAATGCTTCCATTTTCAAGAGCTATGGAAAGTGAGGCAGATTATATGGGGTTGGCTTTTATGAAAATGTCAGGATTTAATTTGAATGAATCTGCTGAAGTTTGGAAAAGAATGATGAAAAATTCTGAAAGTGGACCTTCGCTAGAATTTATGAGCTCTCATCCTTCTTCCAAAAATAGGATAAACAACATAAATAATTGGATTCAAGAAATTGAAAAAGATTATTACACAGTTTAAATAAATATAATTATGATGGACATAGAAGAAAAAATTTTAAATTATAAAAAAGAACTAGATTTCTTTGACGAACCTATTGATAAATATAAATACTTGCTTGATCAAGGTAGAAAATCTAGAGACTTTCCTGAAAAATATAAGCAAGAAGTCTTTCTTGTCAAAGGATGCCAAGCTCAGGTTTGGTTGGTTCCGAATTATAATAAAGGTACCATAAGTTTTTTAGGGGATTCAGATGCTTTTATTACAAAGGGTATGATTTCTATTATAATAGATATCTATGGGGACAGATCTCCAAAAGAAATAATTGAATCTGATTTTGGGAAATTAAATATGCTAGGTCTTGATAATATTCTGACACCAAGCAGAAGAAACGGTGTTTATTCTATGCTGGAATATGTAAAAAATTATGCCAAAGGTTATTTAGAAGTCTAATTAACTAGATTATTATAACTCTCAATATTTTGCTTTTTTAGGAGCATATTTAATTCTGCTAAGTTATTATCAACTTTCTTTAAAAGTGATTTAAATTCATCTTTTTTAGTATAAACAAGTGATATATCTGCGACTATTAAATCAATAACATAAAACCTAGTTTTAGATTCTTTAATTCTCCATGTTACCATTGTTTTTTGATCATTTTGTCTAATTTCCATATCAATTAGGTAAACTCCTTCATTTTTATCGTTTCTTGAATCGGTAAGTTCGTATTCTTGATTTGAATATCCTTGCATTAATGAACCTATAGTTAGGTATAGGTGCTCTTTGAACAATATTACGAATTCATCTTGTAACTCTTTTGATGAGATTTTCCAAGCTTCACCAGCAACATATCTAGCGATTCCTGTTCCTGCAAAACTATTATTTATAGCACTTTCTATAGCATCTAGCTTAGTTATAGTATCAATGTCATCATTTCTATACATATCAATAATTTTTTTTATTTCATTATTTAGCCAATTTTTCGCATTATCTTTATTTGCGTTAGCATATTGTGTATTAAATATTATAAATAGAGATATAAAATATAATAAAACTTTTCTCATTTAATTATTCAAACTCCACAGAAATAACTGGTATTGGCGTTAACTGATCATCATCTCTATCTCTAATTGCCGCATAGCGATTCTGATGGTATGCACTTTTAACTGCAGAATAGTAATCTACAGAGTTTTCCCTTAATGTATTTACTTCATCGATAATTCTTGCCCTTTGATTTACAGCATTACCTGTTGTTCTATAAACAATCCACTCTCCTTCACCTTGATCAGCTAAATAAACATTTACAGGATCAGTTGCTGAACTTACAACCAGTCCTGCCGCATCTCTTAAATTAGAAGGTCCAAAAATCGGAAGAACAAGATAAGGCCCATCTCCAACTCCCCATGTAGCTAATGTTTGACCAAAATCTTCTTCTTGTTGTTCTAACCCAAATTTTTCGGCAACATCTACTAAACCTCCAAGACCTACTGTGCTATTTATTACAAGCCTTCCGGCTGATCCTGCGGCGTTTCCAAATTGTCCCTGTAAAAATTGATTAAATATAACTAAAGGTAATTTTAAATTATTAAAAAAGTTACCGACTCCAGTTTGAACTGGGGCAGGAAGCTTTCTGTATCCTTTTGAAACTGGTTCAAGTACTATTTTGTCAGCAACATTGTTAAATTTAAAAATAACTCTATTTACTGGCTCAAACGGATCATAAATTTCTTCATTGTACATAGATTTTTCGTAATCTGAAGATTCATTTTCTATGCTCTCGATTCCATTATCATCAGCTTTTGCCGGTCCCAAAATGGTTATAAATAACAATATTGTAAAAATAATCTTGGATAAAATAGACATCTTTTGATAGCTGTATTTATCAGTTTTTATTATCATTATATATGTATAATTATTTAATTTAATGTTTTATTTATGATTAATATCGAAAAAAATCTAGGTTTTTTAAATAATCAACAATTATTAGCTGTGAAAAAAACCAAGCAAAGTTGCCTTGTTTTAGCCGGAGCCGGAAGCGGAAAAACAAGAGTTTTAACAATGAGAATATATTATATTTTAGCTTCGAAGCTAGCTCTTCCAAATCAAATCCTGTCAGTAACATTTACCAACAAGGCGGCAAACGAGATGCGGTCACGGGTAGGAGATATGTTTAATAGATCTTTAGAAGGTTGGTGGGTTGGAACTTTTCATTCAATTTGTGCAAAAATTTTAAGATCTTATGCACAAGAGGTAGGTTTAAAAAATGATTTTGTAATTATTGATAAAGAAGACCAAATAAAATTAATAAAAAATATTTGTGAGATTGAAAAAATTAATACTTCTGAAAAAAATCCAAATTATTTTTTAAGTTTTATCGACAGATTTAAAAATGAATCGTTAACGGCTAATGATATTAATAATATGAAAGAAAAAAAATATGAAAAAAATGTTATAAAAATATATAACATATACGAGAAAGAGCTATTAAGATTAAATTGTTGTGATTTTGGAAATTTAATACTTCATTGCATAAGTATTTTTAGAAATAACAAAAATATTCTTAAAAGATATCAAAATCAATTTAAATATATACTGGTCGATGAATATCAAGATATAAATTTTGCACAACAAAAATGGCTAAAATATCTTTATGAAGGACATAAAAATATATGTTGCGTAGGAGACGATGACCAATCTATTTATTCGTGGAGAGGTGCTGAAGTAAAAAACATATTAAATTTTGAAAAATTTTTTTATACAAATACAATCATTCGACTAGAACAAAATTATAGATCTACAAAAAAAATATTAAATTGCGCATCTCATTTAATTAGTCATAATAAGGGCAGATATGGTAAAAAGCTTTGGAGTGAAGGAAATATAGGTGATAAAATTGAAGTGAAGGGGCACTGGGAAACAAAAGAAGAAGCTCAAAGTATATCAAGCCAAATTGAATTATTAATTAAAGACAATATCTCTCTGAATGAAATAGCTATATTGATGCGTATTGCCGCACATACCAGAGCATTAGAGGAAAGATTTCTGAATATAGGCCTTCCTTACAGAATTGTTGGTGGATTAAGATTTTATGAAAGAAAAGAAATTAAAGATGCAATTGCTTATCTTAGAATATCAAATAATCTTTCTGATGACTTAGCGCTAGCAAGAATCATAAATGTTCCCAGGAGGGGCATAGGCCAAATTACTATAAAAAAGATATCTCTAATATCTAGAGAAAAACAAATATCTATGTTTGATGCGACTAGAGAATATCTTAGATCTGCAAAAAATTCTAAAGGGAAGATAGAAATAAATGATTTAATATCAAAGATATTAAAATGGAATAAGCTTAAGGATGATATGAATCATATTGAACTTTCTGAATTAATATTAGAGGATTCGGGATATATGAAGCTTGTTAGGAATGAAAACAATCAACAAAATAACATAAATAATTTCGATAAATTAGATAATTTATATGAATTTATAAATAGCTTAAAAGAATTTCAAAATCTCGGCAGTTTTTTAGAACATATAAGTCTAGTATCTGAAAATGAAAATTCATCTAAAGATAATAAGATTAATTTAATGACAATACATAGCGCAAAGGGTTTGGAATTTGACCATGTATTTCTTATAGGATGGGAAGAAGGAGTCTTTCCTAGTAAAAGGTCCATAGAAGAAAGAGGCAAGGAAGGCTTGGAGGAAGAAAGAAGATTAGCCTACGTTGCTATTACAAGAGCAAGAAAAACGGTATCTATTTCATTTGTTAATCAAAACCGGTACTCTTATGCTTCCCATGATTTTAATAGACCTTCAAGATTTATTAATGAGCTTCCAAAAGAAGATTTAGAAATTTTTAACTCAGAGGTTTATAATCAAGAAAGTAGTTTTGAAGAACTTAATCAAATTGAAGAACAGGATTTTGACAATATAACTCCTGGAAAAAAAAGATTAATATCTTATAATAACAATAAAGTATTTGATGAATGGGATTTCAATCAAGATTTCGAAAATACAAATTTGTTTAACGAAGGCGATAAAGTATTGCACAAAAAATTTGGTAATGGGAATATTTTAAAAATTGAAGGGGAAACAGCTCAAGTTCAATTTGACAAATTTGGTACTAAAATGATTTTTTTAAGGTATATTAATAAAAAATTTGATTAAATCATTGAAAGCCATTTTTTCTCACTGAGAGTAGATATTTTTAATTCTTTAGCCTTATTTAATTTTGAGCCTGCATTTTCACCATAAATGAGGTAGTCTGTATTCTTTGATATTGAACTTGCAATTTTTGCACCCAAATCTAAAGCTCTTTTTTTTGCCTCTTCCCTGGACATTTCATTTAACTTGCCAGTAAAAATTACTGTCTTATTGTTAAAAATACTTTTTGTAAATTTTTCTTTTCTTTTAATAACCTGACAATTTGAGGCAATTTTTCTTATCTCATCAATATTATCTTTATTATCTATAAATTCTGATATCGATTTTATAACTTTCGGTCCTAAACCATCAATATCCTCCAATTCTTTTATATTTTTTGCACTTTTAATTAATGATTCAATTGAATCAAAATATTTTGAAAGAATTTGTGATGTTGTTTCTCCTACAAATCTAATTCCAAGAGCATAAATAAATTTTTCAATATTTATAGATTTACTTTTTTCAATATTATTAATTAAGTTATTATATGAAAGCTTACCCCAACCTTCGAGCTCAATTATCTCATTTTTAAATTTATCTATATTAAATATATCGGATGCATTTTTTATAAATTTTCGATTCCAAAATAATTTTATCTGCTGTTCTCCCATACCATCAATATTAAAAGCCTTCTTAGATACAAAGTGAATTAATCTCTCAATAATTTGAGCCTTGCATTTATAGTAATTTAGACATCTATAAATAACCCCATCTTCATCTTTTATAAGAATAGAGTCGCATATTGGACAATTTACAGGATGTTTATAGGCTTTATTTCTTTTTGATAATTTTTTTGATACTCTAAGAATTTGAGGAATAACGTCTCCAGCTCTTTGAATTTCAACTATATCATTTTCTCTAATATCCTTGTTATTTATCTCATCAAAATTATGCAAAGTTGCATTTGAGACAACAACACCTCCAATATTTACCGGTTCAAGTCTTGCTACAGGAGTAATTGCTCCTGTTCTGCCTATTTGCAAATCAATAGAATTAATTTTAGTAAAAGCCTTAACTGATTCAAACTTGTAAGCAATTGCCCAACGTGGGTTTTTTCCAACGAAGCCAAGTCTTTTTTGCAATTCTATATCATTTAATTTAAAAACTATTCCATCAATATCATAATTTATTAAAGACCTTTTTAAATTTAAATCACTGTGATATCTCAGCATTTCCTTAAGTTTTGTTGAAAACTTAAGGTATTTACTTGGTGCAAAACCCCATAAAGACATATCATTATATAATTTTTTTAAACTTAAATACTCTTTTGAAATAAATCCAACTCCATGAGTAACAAATTTAAGCGGTCTTGCTTTAGTTATGTTTATGTCTAGTTGACGTATGCTGCCAGCTGCAGCATTTCTAGGATTAGAGAATTTTTCTTTATCATCAAGTTTAGAATTTAATAATATAAAATCTTTTTTTTCAAGAAAAATTTCTCCTCTTATCTCAATTAGACTGGGAAAATTATTAGTATTAATTTTTTGAGGTATGTTTTTAATAGTTTTAATATTTTCAGTGACATTTTCACCTATTAATCCGTCACCCCTGGTTGCCGCAGAGATTAGAACACCCTCTTTATACGTTAAATTTATTGATAAACCATCTATTTTTGGCTCACATGAAAATTCTAAAATTATTTTTTCATTTTTTAAAAATTTTTTTATCCGCTTAATAAATTCAATTAAATCATTTTCATTAAAGGCATTTCCCAATGAAAGCATAGGAAGTTTGTGATTAATTTTGCTAAATTTGTTTAAAACCTTGGATCCAACATATTCATTAGGACTTGTTTTTAATCTAAGATATGGAAATTTTTTTTCTAATTCATTATTTTTTTTTATTAATTCATCAAATTTATGATCAGAAATTATTGGCTTATCATATTTATGATACGCATCATTGTATTTTTTTATTTGAATAGAGAGTGATTTTAATTCATTTAGCGCTTTTTTTTCTGAATTGGATAACTGAATTTTTTTTTTCATATATTTAGAATACTTTTTTAAGCAATTTTTTTGCCCAATTAAGATCTTCATAGATAACTGTTTCTGTGTCACCTACTATTTTATAACTTCTTTTATACCAAATATTTTCTGGATAATTGTGACCAAGAACCGCGGCAACTTTTTTAGCATCATCATTCATACCCAATATATAGTAAATCTCTACAATTCTATACAAAGCTTCAGGGGTATAACGATTAGTTTCATAATTACTTATAACTTTTTTATACCTATTTAGTGAGGCAAGATACTTTTTTTTATTCAAATAATACATTGCAATATGCATATCCTTACCTGCTAGAACTGTATTAATTAAAATAATTTTTTGTCTTCCATCTTTTGCATATTTACTATCAGGAAACCTTCTTATTAATTCTTCAAAATACCCTAAAGATTTTTGAGTAAATGAAGTATCTAGCGCTGGATTCTTAATTTGTTCGTAAGCTATAAGTGCTCTTATATAATATGCATAATCTATGTCTTTATAATCTGGATATTTTGAGATGAATCTCTCAACCTTCACTGCCGCTTCATCATATTCAAGTTGTGAATAGTGAATAAATATTATCATTAATTTTGACCTAATTGCCCAATTAGATAAAGGGTACTTTCTATCTATATTATTAAAAGCCGTCTTTGCTTCTTCGAAATTATTGTTATCTAGTAATAATTTAGCTTCTATATAGTCGATTTCAGGAAGACTATCTGCAACTTCTGTTTTATCGTCAGAAATTTCATTTTTTGCACATCCGAAGATAAACAATATTAATATGACTATTAGAAGTACTTTTTTTGGAAAAAACATAGTATTTAATTATTTAAATTTATTATATATCAATCATAATAATTTTTGAATGAAATTTATAACCAAATATAAATCAGAAAATTACGACATAAGAGTTGGAGAGATAAAATTTATAATTCTTCACTATACTGCGATGAAATCCCTAGATGAAACAATAAAACATCTTTGCGAGCCTTCTTCAAAAGTAAGTTGTCATTATCTGGTGACAAAAAATGGTGAAATCTACCAATTTATAAGTAGCGAAAAAAGGGCTTGGCACGCTGGAGATAGTTATTGGAAAGCAATTAAAGATATCAATTCTCTTTCAATCGGTATTGAGTTGGAGAATTCCGGACATCATATAGATTTTGAAGAATACACATCTAATCAGATTTACGCTCTAATGGACCTAATTAAAGATTTAAAAATTCAATATAATATAAAAAAAACTAATATTCTTGGTCATTCTGATGTGGCTCCTTTAAGAAAAATGGATCCAGGTGAGAAGTTTCCATGGCATATATTGGAAAAAAATAATCTCGTATATTTACCTAAAATTAATAAATTTATTTTGAATAATTCACCAAATCAAGATGATATTGAGAAATATAAAATAAACTTGAAAAATATTGGCTATAAGTTGCCAAAAAATGATCATAATTCAGATTATTTTATTAAAACAAATAGAGCTTTCCAAATGCATTTTCAGCAAGATTTTATAAGCAATTTACCAAACTTTAACACAATAATGTTAGCTCAAAAATATGTAGAAGAGATAATTGACTAGCAAATGATTTTACATTATTAGCGATTGAAGTAGATAGTGCGATGGTTGCTTAATCAAGTATTAAGAGGAAAGTCCGGGCTCCATTGGAGCGCAAAACCAGGCAATACCTGGCAAAGGTGACTTTAGGGATAGTGCAACAGAAAATAAACCGCCTATTTAATATAGGTAAGGGTGAAAAGGTGAGGTAAGAGCTCACCGCTTGTGTGGTAACATACAAGGCATTGCAAACCCTTTTGGGAGCAAGGCCAAATAGGAATAATTAAAACCAGGTTCCAGGTTATGTTATTCGGGTAGGCTGCTTGAGGTAAATGGCGACATTTATCCTAGATGAATGACCATCAAATTTCATTTAAATTGAAATTACAGAACCCGGCTTATACGCTATCTACTTTAAAAAAATAAGAACAAAATACGAACAAATATTATATCCCATTGACGCCCATAATTTCCCATGATAACCCATCTATATTGGTGGGAGCTATAGATGAAATTATTTCTATCAACTTATGTTTTTAAAATAGACAAAAAGGGAAGAATATCTTTACCTTCAAGTTATAGAGCAATCTTGACGGAAAAAAACAAGATTGAGTTGATTCTATTTAAATCATTTAAATATAAATCAATTGAAGCTTGCGGTTATAATAGAATAGAGAATATTGCAAAGACTATAGACCAGCTTGATATCTTTTCTGACGATCAAGATAATTTTACAACATCAATATTCTCGGAATTAAGATCGGTAAATATAGACTCAGAGGGAAGATTTCTTATTCCTGAAGACTTAAAAAAATATGCTCAAATAAGAAATGAAGCAACTTTTATAGGTCAAGGAAACTCATTCCAAATATGGAATCCAGATATGGCCGCATCAAGACAAGAATCATCAAGAAAGAAATTAATTGAAGAAAAGAAAACGCTTAAATCTTTAACAAGCTTAATAAAAAATGAATAACTTAGAAAAAATAAATATTCACAAACCAGTTTTACTTGATGAAGCAATTAAGTTTATTCCAAAAAAGAATAAGTTAAATATTATCGATGCCACATATGGAGGCGGAGGTTATTCAAAAAAGATTTTAAAATTAAAAAATCTTAATCAACTTATAGCAATCGATAGAGATCCTGAAGTTAATTATTTTGCTAAATTAAATAATTATAAAAAATTTAAATTTATAGAAGGAAATTTTAGTAAAATTGATAAAATTATTAAAAGTTATCAATTGAAAAAAAAATTATTAGGTTTTGATGCAATAATATTTGATTTAGGTATTTCTTCAAATCAACTCAACGATTCAAGAAGAGGTTTTTCATTTGATATAGAAGGTCCCTTAGATATGAGAATGAATCAAAAATTAGGAATTTCAGCATATGATTTAGTGAACACATTTAATGAGAAAGAAATTGCAAATATAATTTTTAAATATGGCGAAGAAAGATTCGCAAAAAAAATTGCCAAAGAAATAGTTAATTACAGAAAAAAATCACTTATTAAAACTACTTACGAATTAGCTTCAATAATTAAGTCCAAAATTAATAAATTATCAAAAAAAAATCCAGCGACTAAGACTTTTCAGGCGTTAAGGATATTTGTAAATAACGAACTAAATGACTTTAAAGAAGCTTTAACAAAATCGGAAAAATTATTACTTCCAGGTGGAAGAATCATAGTAGTTTCTTTCCATAGTCTTGAAGACAGGCTTGTGAAAGATTTCTTTAACCACAAAAGTGGTAAAAGATGGCGTTCCTCCCGCCATTTCCCGGAGTATGCTGATACTGGTTCAAGTACTTTAAAATTAATCACCAAGAAAGTTATTAGACCAGATGAGAAAGAGTTATCCACCAATCCTCGATCTCGATCAGCAAAACTCCGGGTTGCCGAAAAATTAGGAAAATTAAATGAAAACTAATTTAATTGGTTCTTTATTCCTTTTTTTATCATTAATTTTATTAATTTGTTGTTTTCAAATTTTTCATGAAAGTAGACAATTAGAAAAAAAAATTAATTTAATTAATAAAAAAATATTTATAACCCAGGAAACAAATCAGGTTTTGCTTTCAGAATATGCCGCGCATACTAATCCAAATTATATAAGTCAAATATCAAATATATATTTAGACTATGAACAAAACAATAAAGAAAGAATTCTTATTTATAGTAAAAATACTTTTATTAATAAAATAAATTCTTTAAATTCTTTCATACCTGTAGTTTCAAAAAATGATAAAAAAAGAATTTCTTTTACTCAAGATAATTAAAAAAAATTATTTTTTATTTAGATATGGTTTATAAAAGAAAAATAATTTTTAGATTATTTGACAATGAATCTTTAAATCAAGTTCACAAAAGAGTATTTTTTGCATGCTCAATATTTATTATAATTTATATTTTTATTTTGTTTAAATTAACTGATGTTATGATAATTTCTAACACAGAAAATATTGCTTCAGTTGCAATTAAAGAAAAAGTATTAATAGACTTAAACAATAAAAGAGGATCAATATATGATAGAAACGGTGTGCTTCTAGCTGCAAGTGTAAGATCTTACTCTTTGTCAGCAAATTCAAAAATCATAAAGAATAAGATTAATTTATCAAAGCAACTCTCAGATATACTTAATATTGAACAAAAAAAATTACTATCAAAATTAAATCAAAATAAAAAATTTTTTTGGATTAAGAGAGATATATCGCCAATTGAACACATTAAGATAAATAATATAGGTGAGATCGGATTGCAGGTTCATAAAGAGCAAATGCGCATATACCCTCAAGGAAATCTTACCTCTCATATAGTTGGGTATACAGATATAGATGAAGATGGTTTAGCAGGTATAGAAAAAGGTCTTAATAAATCATTGAAAAAAAACAATGATATTACATTAAGTTTAGATTTAAGGTTGCAGAATGTTGTTAGAGAAGAGCTAAAAATTACATTAGATAAATTCGATGCGCTTGGAGGGGTCGGTATTATATTAGATATTAATAACGGTCAAATACTAGCAGCTTCAAGTATGCCAGATTTTAATCCAAATAATTTAAACCTATCACCATTAGAAAATAGATTTAATTCAGCAACACAAGGTGTATTTGAAATGGGATCAACATTTAAACCTATAACTATGGCAATTGGATATGATAGTGATACAATTAATGACAAAAGCCTTTTTCAAGTTAACAAACCCCTTAAGGTTGACAAGTTTGTTGTAAATGATCATCGTCCTATGAAGGGACCTTTCAATATTAGGGAAATTATTGTTAACTCATCGAATATTGGAACTGCACAGGTAGCAAAAAAAATTGGAAAAAAAATTCATAAAAAATATTTAAAAGAATTTGGTTTATTAAATAGATATAGTTTAGAAATTCCAGAAATTGGCACACCCATTGTTCCAAATCCATGGTTGCCAATTAATACTATGACAATAGGTTATGGTTATGGCCTTTCCATTACACCAATACATCTATGCACTATATATGGAGCATTAGTTAATGATGGAAAAATAATTAATCCAACTTTTATAAAAAAACCATCAGCTGATTATACATCAAAAGTAATCACTAACGAAACTTCAGCTAAAATTAGACAACTTTTAAGGGCTGTTATTCTAGAAACAGAATGGACTGGCCCAAGAGCAAAAGTTATTGGATATGAGGTTGGGGGAAAGACAGGAACAGCCGAAATGGTTGAAAATAATAGCTATCTTAAAAAAGCCAACTTATCATCATTTATTGGAGTTTTTCCGATGTCTAAACCTGAATATGCAATATTAATAATGATTAAAAACCCAAAAGGAATAGATGAAACATACAATAATACAACTGGTGCGTGGGTTGCGGCACCTGCAGTTTCAAATGTGATTAAAAGGATGGTACACATACTAGGAATACCACCTTTTGAAATAGAAGAATTTTATGAAGCTCAAGCAAAATTAAAGAAAAATAAGGAATTCTCTAGTGCAACTTTTTGATTTTTTAACAAAAATAAATATAACAACAAAATTTGAATATAAATTTAATAAAAAAATAAAGAATATTACTCAAAATTCAAAAGAAATTAAAAAAGGTGATATATTTATTTCCTTAAAGAGTAAAAAAATTAAATCAACTAAGTTTATTATGGAAGCAATTAACAAAGGCTGTATTGCAATAATAAGTGATAAAAAAATTCCAAAAATAAATACAAAAATTCCAATAATTTACAACAAAGAATTAAAAAAAAATTTACATTTTTTCTTAAAAAATTTATATAAAAAAACACCTCATAACATTATTGCTATTACTGGAACAAATGGAAAAACATCTGTATGTTGGTATTTATATCAAATTTTGAAACTTAATAATTCTAATGTTTCTTACATAGGCACCATTGGGGAGTATTATAATAATTTAAAAATATCTAATACGAGTCTAACCACCCCAGATATCTGTTCATTATATAGATTAGCAGATCTGCATGCAAAAAAAGGATCCAGAAATTTTATTTTTGAAGCTTCTAGTCATGGAATTTCTCAGAAAAGAATTTTCGGATTTCCATTAACAATTGCAGCTATAACAAATATTACTAAAGATCATTTAGATTATCATAAAAGTTTAGCAGAATATAGGAAAGTAAAGCTTAGTCTTTTTACAGATTATTTAAACAATAATGGATTAGCTATAGTTAATTCCACAATTAATCTTAAAAGAAATTTTATTAGCAAATTAAAAAGTAAAAAAATTAAATTATTAAGTTATGGAAGCTTAAAGGATAAAATATATATTCAATTTAAAAAAGGAGCTTATTTTATTAAAATATATAATGAAAGATTTATTTTACCTATAGATTTTGCATATGATTTTGATTTAAGAAATTTAGAATGTGCAATTGCTATAGCATTGCATTTAGGACTAAGTATTGAAAATACATTTAATTCTATTGCAAATATTGCTAGACCTCCAGGTAGAATGCAACTTTGCTACCCTTTGCATAATAGGTCAAAGGTTTATATTGATTATGCCCATACCCCTGATGCTTTAAAAAATATACTCATTTCTGTAAGAAAATTGCAGAATATAAAACCTTCAGTTGTTTTTGGTTGTGGAGGCGATAGGGATAAATCAAAAAGAATTTTAATGGGAAAAATAGCAAACCGAAATGCCAATAAAGTTTATATTACTGATGATAACCCAAGGAGTGAAAAATCTGCAAATATTTTATTATCAATAGCAAAAGGTTGTTCAAGAGCAATATTAATTAATAAAAGGGAAAATGCGATCAGAAAAGCTGTACAAGATTTAAAAGAAAATGAAATCTTAATTATTGCTGGTAGGGGGCATGAAAAATTTCAATTAATTAAAAATAAAAAGATTCCCTTTGATGACTTAAAAATAACAAATTCTATAATTAAAAAAATAAATAATGATCAAAGAAAAAAATAATTCAAATAAGTATATTAATCTTTTAAAAAAAGTTATTAAAGGACGGGGAAAGATTAAAATTGATAGTAGAGATATTACACCAGGTGATATTTTTATTGCATTAAAAGGACCAAATGGACATGGGGTAAATTATATACAAGACGCAATAAAAAGAAAAGCCAGCTACATAATTTCTGATAAAAAAGTAAAAAATATAAATAATAATAAAATAATATTTGTCGATAATTGTTTGAGAGCCTTAAAATTTTTAGCAAAAAATAAAAGGTCAATGTATAAAGGAAAAGTTATTGGCATTACAGGTAGCGTGGGCAAAACTAGCACAAAGGAGCAATTAAGTTTTTTTTTAAACTTTAAATTAAAAACAAACTCATCAATCAAAAGTTATAATAATAATCTTGGGGTATGCTTGACTCTAGCTAATCTAGATTTAGATAGTAAAGTTTTAATAATTGAAATAGGAACAAATAATTTTGGAGAAATAAAAAAACTTGCTCTTCTGGCTAGGCCCAATATAGCTATAATAACAAATATAGGACCGACACATTTAAAAAATTTTAAAAATCTAAATAATATTATTAAAGAAAAATCAGAAATCTTTAATAATAAATTTAATCCAAATATTAAATCAATAGTCATCCCCTACAGCATTAAAGACAATAGCTATATAAAAAAAATAATAAAAAAAAATAAAACATTAAAAGTTCTTACATTTGGAGATTCAAGAAAAGCTAATGTTTTTAGCAATAAAATAATATATAGTAGAAACAAAATTTTTATTGTGAAAGTTAATATATTAGATGAAACTTTAAATTACAAAATATCAGCAAACGGAAAGCATCAGGTACAAAATAACTTAATAGTATTATCAATCTTTTACTTATTAAAGTTAAATTATAACTATGTGAAGAATAATGCCACATCATTGCCAGAATTAAGTGGTAGAGGTAAATTTTATAAAATTAAACTAAGAAATAAAAAATTTGTTCTTATTGATGAAAGTTATAATTCAAGTCCTTTATCGTTAAAGGCGACTATTGATTATTTTAATGAATTTCATTTGCCAAGAGCTAGTAGAAAATTTCTTATTATAGGAGATATGTTAGAACTGGGCGCTAAATCACAAAATTTCCACTTAGAAATTTCAAAATATCTTAATCCTAGCAATTTTTATCAAATTTTAACTTGTGGTAATTTAGTTAAAATTCTAAATAAACATTTTATAAATGAAAATAATTTTTATTATTTTAAAGATATTAATAAACTAAATAATCACTTTTTAAAAAATATAAGAAATCGTGATATGGTCTTAGTTAAGTGTTCAAATAATACTATTGTAAACAAGTTTGTTGAAAAATTAAAAATAAAAAGGATATTTTCTTAAAGGTTTTGTATGTTAGTTTTAATAACAGAAATATTTATTAATAAATTAAGTTTTTTAAATTTATTCAATTACATTACTTTCCGTGCTGGTGGAGCTACACTAACAGCTCTATTTTTTTCTCTTATTGTTGGAGAAATATTTATTAGAAGGTTGAAAAATGTTCAGCCAAAGGGTCAGCCTATTCGTGAAGATGGACCTTCAGATCATATAATAAAAAAATCTGGAACGCCTACTATGGGTGGATTATTGATATTAAGTAGCATATTATTAGCAACCCTGCTGTGGTCAGATCTCAAAAATATATATGTTTGGATTATTTTATTATCAGCATTTTCTTTTGGAACTTTAGGTTTTATTGATGATTATATCAAGATTGCTAATAATTCTAGTCAAGGTTTAAAAGTAAGTACACGAATCATATCTCAAATTATTATGTCATTTTTTATTATTCTTTTAATTGTAAATTCCTTACCCCCTGAGTATTCAACAATTATCAATTTTCCTTTTTTTAAAAATTTTTATTTAGATTTAGGATGGCTATTTTTTCCAATCGGTATTTTTATAATAATAGGGTCAGCAAACTCTGTTAACATTACGGACGGTCTGGACGGATTAGCAATTGTGCCTGTTATGATTGTCGGCTTTTCATTTGCATTTATTGCCTACATAGTTGGAAATACTATTTTTGCAGAATATCTTCAGATTAACTATATTCCTGGATCTGGTGAGCTAGTAATTATATGCGGAGCACTGGTTGGAGCATCTTTAGGATTCTTGTGGTATAATGCACCGCCCGCTATGGTTTTTATGGGAGATACTGGTTCGCTTTCAATGGGAGGCATACTTGGGTCTTTGGCCATAATTGTTAAGCACGAAATTGTTTTGGCAATTATAGGAGGCTTATTTGTTTTTGAAACAGTTTCAGTAATTGTGCAAATCTTAAGTTATAAATTAACTGGAAAGAGAGTTTTTCAAATGGCCCCTCTTCATCATCATTTTGAAAAGAAGGGCTGGAAAGAACCAACTATAGTAATACGTTTTTGGATTATAGCTATAGTATTAGCTCTTTTGGGCCTAGCCACTCTTAAAATACGTTAGAAGAATTGTGCAAAAAAATAATAAGAAATTTATTGTTGTTTTTGGAATAGGTTTAAGCGGAGAATCTACATTAAGATACTTAATTCATAAGAAATTTGAGGTATTAGTTTGGGATGACGACCGCCATTTGAGAGAATTTATAAAAAAAAAATATCCTAAAGTATTAATTAAAGAATTAAAAAAAATTGATTGGAAAAATGCAGCTATGATTATAGTGAGTCCAGGTATTGCATTAAATCATACCAAGCTTAAAGAACCTCTGAAATTTAAAATACCAATTTACAGAGATTTAGAAATTTTTATTAGAGATGTTGATAAGAAAAAAGTTATAGCTGTAACTGGTACAAATGGAAAATCTACAACGGTATCGTTAATTGGACATTTATTAAGAAAAAATCAGAAAAAAAATATATTTGTTGGTGGAAATATAGGAAAACCTCTTTTAGATTCTTTACAAAAAATTACATACGAAAAATATGTTGTTGAATTAAGTTCATATCAGTTAGAGTCAGCACCAAACTTTGAATCATACATTTCAATATTACTTAATATAAGAGAAGATCACTTAGATAGATATAAGTTTTTAAATAATTATGTAAAATATAAAAAAAGAATTTTTCAAAATATTGGATTGAATCAGTTTGCAATTATTGGCATAGATGATTCTTCCAGTCTTAAAATTTATAATGAATTAAAAATTAGTGTAAAAAATTTAATTCCAATTTCAACAACAAAAAAATTAAAAAAAGGTATTTCTTTTATAAATAATAAAATTATTGATAATTATTTTACAAATAAAATAATTGATTTATCAGATAATCGACTTAAAGTTGATATTATAAATAGGCAAAATGTAACGGCCACTTACGCAGTTTCAAAAATATTAAACTATAAAAAAAATCATTTTTTTGACTGTGTAAAGACCTACAAGCCATTAAAACATAGGAATCAAAAAATATATTTTAAAGGCAATCTTTTAATTATTAATGATAGCAAGGCTACAAACTTATCAGCTACTCTAGAAACAATAAAATCAAATTCAAATATTTTTTTAATTATGGGTGGTAGGTTAAAACATAATAGCTTTAAAGATTTGATAAATTTTAAAGATAAGTTAAAAAAAATATATTTAATTGGAGAATCTAAAGAATTTATTTTTAATGAATTAAATTTAACTATCAAATGCATTAAATGTAAGAATTTAAATAACGCAGTATTAAAATCATTATATGATGCAAAGAATAACATTGAAGAATCAACAATATTATTATCACCTGCCTGTTCATCATTCGATCAATATAAAAATTTTGAGGAAAGAGGAAATCATTTTATAAACCTAATTAACAAAAACTTGGATTTGTTGTGATTAGAAAATTTTCAAATTGGTGGAAAGAAGTTGATCAAGTAATATATATTTCATCAATCATACTCATTTTGATTGGAATTATTCTATCGCTTACAGGAACTACTGAGATTCGTAAATTAGACTATACATTTTTTATAAGAAGACAGGTAGTATTTGCAATATTATCAATTTTTCTTATAACTTTTTTATCATTCCAGAATCAAAAATTTATAAGAAGAATTTCTGCACTCGGTTTGATCGCATCTTTATTATTAATGTGTTTAATTTTTATTTTGGGATATGAAATTAATGGTTCAAAAAGATGGTTACCAATTTATGGCTTTTCTATTCAACCTTCTGAATTTTTAAAACCTTTCTTTGTAGTTATAAGCGCATGGTTTTTAACTAAAAAATTAGAAGGTAGAGATATTGGGTTGAAAATAATATTTATATTATTTATTTTTTCTTCTTGCTTGCTGATCTTACAACCTGATTTTGGTATGACAATGTTATTTATGGCAGTTTTCTTTGCACAATTGTTTATCGCTGGTTTATCAATGATGTTAGTTTTTGTTTTATTGCTAATATTGATTCTTGTTGGATTATTATCTTATTATTATATAGACAATGTTAGAAGACGAATTGATATTTTCTTTGATCCTTCTTCAGGAGATACATATCAAATAGATCAAAGCATAAAAGCATTTAAATCCGGTGGAATTTTTGGAAAAGGACTTGGCCAAGGAACTTTAAAAGAATATATTCCCGATGCACATACCGATTTTATTTTTTCAATTGCCGGTGAAGAGTTGGGATACATTTTTTGTAGCTTAATCATTATAATTTTTTTGCTGATAATTATTAGGGGCTTGTTATCTATTCTTAAAAAAAGAGAGCTTTATAGTTTAATAGTAGTAGTTGGCTTATTAAGTATATTTGGCTTGCAGGCCTTTATTAATATAGCTAGTTCAATTGGAGCATCTCCAACAAAAGGTATGACTTTGCCATTAATAAGCTACGGAGGTTCGTCAATGATCTCTAGTTCTATTTTAATAGGAGTTCTTTTAAGTCATACTAGGGGTATAAAAAATAGAAGATTAGTCAGATTAAAAAATGAATAAAAAATATGATATATTTATTGTTACTGGTGGTACCGGGGGCCATATTTTTCCAGCTTTAAGTTTTTCAGATTCCTTAAATACAAATAATATAAAAAATTTAATTATTACTGATCAAAGAGGGATAAAGTACTTTAATGCAAATAAATATGAAACAAAAAAAATATTATCTTCACATTTAGACAAGAATTTTTTTAAAAAAATAATTGCATTTTTATATTTAATAACTGGCTTTATTCAATTTACAATTTTATTTATTAAACAAAGACCTAAATATATAATAACTTTTGGAAGTTATGCCTCGTTTTCAGCAATTTTGTGCTCAGTTTTATTTAAAAGAATATTTAGTACAAAATTATATTTTCATGAACAAAACTCTATTATAGGAAAAGTACATAAATTATTTTTATTTTCAGCAGAATATATTTTTACTACTTATCCTGAAACAATTGGTATTAATAAAAAATATGAGCATAAAATATTATATACAGGAATTCCTTTAAGAAGAGAAATTAAAAAATTTCAGGAAAAAAAAGTAAAAACTATAAATAAAATGAACAAGATAAATATTTTAATTTTTGGAGGGAGTCAGGGATCATCTAATTTATCAAAATTAATGATAAATCTTCTTTTTAAATTAACGAATAATTATCAAAATCAAATAAGTTTAATTATTCAGTCACCTCAAAAAGATTTAAAAGTTATTACAAGTCAATTAAATAAAACCAACATAGAGTATAAAATTAGTGATTTTTTTGAGGATATTTTTCTTCAGATTTCTAGGGCAGATCTTTGCATTTGCAGATCAGGATCTTTGACTGTAAATGAACTAATCGCATTATCAGCGCCATCAATATTAGTACCTTTGCCCACTTCAAGCCATAATCATCAGTACTATAACGCCAGATTTCTTAGCGATAAAAAAGGTTCTATTATTATTGAGGAAAAAGATTTAATGAATGATAAGACTCTTAAAATTTTGGAAAATATATTATTAAATCCTAATACATTAAATTCAATGATATCTAATTTAAATAAAATGAAGAAAATGGATCCAAATCCAGTGATAAAAAAAATAATATTTAAAAATGTAAATTAATGAAAAAAGAGCCAAAAAAATTAGGAAGAATACATTTTGTTGGCATAGGTGGAATAGGTATGTCTGGCATTGCAGAATTAATGCATAAATCTGGTTACTTTGTTCAGGGCAGCGATATCAATATCAACTCCAATGTTAGAAGACTGAAATCTAAGGGAGTTAAAATTTTCTATAAACACAATAATAAAAATATCAGTAACGCAACCGTGGTTGTTTTTTCTTCGGCAATTAAAAAAAATAATCCTGAAATTGTAGAGGCATTAAAAAGAAGAATACCACTTGTATCAAGAGCTGAGATGTTAGGTGAGCTAATGAAATTTAAAAGAGGTATAGCAATAGCGGGATCACATGGAAAAACAACTACGACAAGCATCTTAGGCGGCATTTTAGAAGAGGCAAGTCTGGATCCTACAATTGTAAATGGCGGAATAATTAATTCTCTACACAGCAATTCTAGAATGGGAAAAGGAGAGTGGATGGTTGTAGAGGCTGATGAAAGTGACGGATCTTTTTTATATTTACCTAATGAAATAAATATTATTACAAATATAGATTTTGAACATCTTGATTATTACAATAAATTTGAAAATCTATATGATTCATTTAAAAAATTTTCTTCACAAATACCCTTCTATGGTTCCACAATAATTTGTTTAGAAGATAAAAATACAAAAAAATTATCAACAGAGATTAATAGACGTGAGGTAATTACCTATGGAATTAAAAAAAAGGAATCGGATCTAAATATTAAATCAATATTATTAAATAAAAAGCAATCAATATTTGAAATCTCTTTATCAAAAAAATTTCAGAGTAAAAATAAAAAAAGAATTACCTTTAATTTAAATCTTTTAGGTAATCATAATGTATTAAATGCAACAGCAGCGATTGCAGCCTCTCTCAAGATTGGTATAAAAATATCTATCATAAAAAAAGCGCTTTTAAATTTTAAAGGGGTTAACAGAAGATTTACCCATATTGCAAACGTGTACAATACTCCAGTTTATGATGATTATGCTCACCATCCAAAAGAGATCGAGGCAACCTTAAATATTGCTAAAAATATATGTAAAGGTAAGATTATTGTAATATTTCAACCACACCGATTTACTCGTACAAAGATTTTATATGGAGATTTTGTTAAAGTTTTGAAGAGTGCAGATGTTTTAATTTTAAGTAATATTTTTTCTGCAGGAGAGAGTGTGATTAAAGGGTTAAATGATAAGTTTTATAGGGATTTAAGAAATAATTCTAAGGGCATAGTTTATAGAATTAAAAGTGAAAATGAAATTTATAATATAACAAAATCATTTTTTAATGAAAAAAATATAATTATTTTTATGGGTGCAGGCTCTATAACTAACTGGGCTAATAACTTTGTAAAAAAAAATAGAAAATAAAAACTTGAAATACAACTTACCTAATAACCTAAAAAGCAAAATTTATGAAGATTTCAACATCTCTAAATTAACTTGGTTTCAAACAGGCGGCAATGTAGATATTTTTTGCGTTGTCGAAAATATTTACGATCTTAAGGTCATTTTAAGTTACCTGCCTAAAGATGTAAAAATTTTTATTTTAGGATCTGGATCAAATATTTTAGTCAGAGATGGTGGCTTTAATGGAGTTGTTTTTAAATTAGGAAAAGGTTTTAAAAATTTAAGTATTAATAATGACTCTGTAATTTCCGGTTCTGCAGTTATGGATGCAACGCTTGCAAATTTTGCTTTAAAAAATTCAGTTTTAGGTTTGGAATTTTACGTTGGAATTCCTGGATCTGTAGGCGGGGCTATTCAAATGAATTCTGGATGTTATGGAAGTGAAACAAAAGATGTAGTTAAAGAAGTATGCGTGATTGATAGGTTTGGAGAAGAGAAAATTATTAGCTTAAATGAATTAAATTTTAGATATCGAGGTTCATCGATAGAAAAATATGGAATAGTCAAGGAGGTATATTTTAAGAAAAATATAGGAAATGTAGCCGATATAAAATCTAAAATGAATGAAATAATTAACAAAAGAAGATTTTCTCAACCCTTAGGAAAAAAAACTGGAGGGAGTACTTTTAAAAATCCAGAAGGTATGTTTGCTGCCAAGTTAATAGAAGAATCAGATTGTAAGGGTTTGCAGTCTGGTAGGGCTATAATTAGCGATAAACATTCTAATTTTATAATTAATCAGGGTGATGCAACATCATCGGATATAGAAATTTTAGGGAGAAAGGTTCAGGAAAAAGTTTATAAAAAATTTAATGTAAAGCTAGAATGGGAAATAAGAATAATTGGAGATCATAAAAAATGAATCCCAAAAAAATTTTAGTATTACAAGGTGGAAATAATGAGGAACATGAAATATCAATTGCCACTGCAAAAGAGGTAAACATAGCTTTAAAAAAACTTGGTTACTTTACAGAACTTCTTACTGTCAACCCTAATAGTTTTATAGAAGATATTAAAAATTATAATCCAGATTGTTGTTTTAATGCACTGCATGGAACTTTTGGAGAAGATGGACAGATTCAAAAAATACTTTTTAATTTAAAAATACCTTATACACATTCAGGAATAAGAGCTTCATATTTAGGTTTTAATAAAGAAAGTACAAAAAAAGAGGCAATAAAAATTGGTATATTGACGCCAGAGTATGAAGTCTTGGATAAAAACGATTTGAATTATAATAGATTATTTAAACTTTTTAAAAAATTTGGTTCTTTTGTTATTAAACCCCTAAAGAGTGGTTCTAGTTTTGGGGTTAGAATAATTGAAAAAGAGGAAGAGATAAGAAAAATTATTAATAATTTAGAATATAGTGAACTAATAATTGAAAAACTTATTTATGGTCAAGAATTAACAGTTAGTGTTTTGACAGAGAATAATAATACTACAGCCATAGAGGTTACTGAAATAAAAAGTAATAATAAATTTTTTGATTATTCAGCTAAATACACTAAAGGCAAATCTCAACATATTTTACCTGCCTCAGTTCCAAAAGATATTTACAATCAGTGTTTAGAGAATGCCCGAAATATTCATATAAGTTTAGATTGTAACGGTGTTACGAGATCAGATTTTATTTATGATAAGATTAATAATAAATTAAATTTTATAGAAATTAATACACAACCTGGTTTAACACCCATTTCTCTTGTTCCGGAACAACTTAAATATAGAGGTAAAGACTTTACGAATCTAATTCAAGTATTAGTAGATCAAGCAAGATGTCAAGAATAGAGAATAGAGAAAAATTTATATTTTCTAAATATAAATTTTTCATAATTTTAATATTTTTTATTTTTTGCTTCTTAACATTTTTTATTGTTAAAAATTATTTTAAAACTTTTTTTTATGATTTTATTCAAGAAAATTCTTTAAAATATAATTTTGTTTTAAAGGATATTAATATATCTGGAATAAACAGATTAGATAAGAAAAATATTAATAATATAATTGCAAAAAATATTGGTAATTCAATTCTATTAATTCCATTAAATAAAATTAGAAAAGATATTAAAAAAATTGTATGGGTAGAAGATTTTGTTTTAAAATTAGATTACCCCTCATCAATTAATATAGAAATTAAAGAAAAAATACCAGTTGCAATATATGAAGAAAATGGAAATTATTATTTTATTGATGAATTTGGAGAGGCAATTGATTTAGTTAAAAATCCCTCATATGAAGATTTGATATTAATATCTGGGGAATCGAGCAAATTACAAATCAATGAACTATTAAAATTATTAAATTTATATAAAGATCTTCAAGTGAAATACGCGTATTATGTTGGATCAAGACGTTGGGATATAATTACAATAAATAATTTAAAGATTAAGTTGCCCGAAAAAGAATACAGCAAAGCCTTAAAAAATCTTAATGAAGTTTTTGTAAAAATAGGGAATATTGATTATAATCTTATTGAATTTATTGATTTGCGCGTTCCAAATAAAGCAATAATAAGATTTTATGATGAAGAAAATGTTGATTTAATGAATGATTTATAGCAGAAAACTATGAAAAAAATTAAGTTTTCAAAATCTAGTAAAATTAGAGCCGCCTTAGATATAGGATCATCTAAAATAGTTTGTGCAGTTGGTAAAAAAGATCAAGAAGGCGGTTTTTTTCTTTTGGGTTATGAATCCAGGATTACAAAAAGTATTAAGAAGGGTATTGTTGTTGACCCCGTAAAAGTAGGGGAAGAAATAAATTATGTAATTAATGAAGTATCAAAAAAAACACAAACTGAAATATCTAATGTAGTTATTAATGCTAATGTTACAAATTCAAAGTCAAATTTTTTAAAAGGAAAATTAAACTTGGATGGTGAAAAAATTGATGAATTTCATATCAAATCGGCAATTAATAATTCTAATTTGTATAAATCCGATAAGGATTTTGAAAGTCTTCACGAATTAATTACCGATTTTGATGTTGATGATCAAAAAAAGATTATTGACCCAAAAGGACTTTTTGCTAATCAATTATCAGCAAATATATATCAGGTGCAAATTAGGAAAAATTATTTAAAATCGCTAGAGGATATTCTATTAAAACTAAATTTAAATATTGAAGAAATTGTTGCGTCACCATTTGCTTCTAGTTTAAGTACTTTGATTGATGATGAAAAAGAACTTGGAACCATATGTATTGATTTAGGATTTGGAGTAACATCAGTCTGTTTAATTGAATCTAATAAATTAATTTTTACAGATTCAGTCCCTGTCGGAGCAAATAATATAACTTATGATCTGGCATCAGGATTATCTACATCTATTGAAAGTGCAGAAAGATTGAAAACTCTATATGGGTCAGTATTTTCAAATCCAAGTGATGAGCATGAATTAATCGATATTTCAACTATTGGCAACACAGATAAACAATTTAATCAAACCAATATAAGTACGGTAAACTCATATATTAAACCTAGGGTTGAAGAAACTTTGGAACTGGTTAGGCAAAAATTAAAAGAGTACAATTTGAACCCAAAGCAATATCGAAGAGTAGTTTTGACTGGAGGTGGAGCTTTACTTGAAGGGATAGGGGAATACGCAAAAATAATATTTGATAGCCAGGCTAGGGTAGCTTACCCCATTTTTAAAGGTCTTGATGAGGGTATTAAAAAACCCCAATTTTCGACAGTTATAGGTTTATTGCTATATTCTGAAGATTTTGGAGCAATAAAGGATTTTTCATCCCAAAAATCGCAAAAAAACCAAGAAAAAGGCATATTTTCAAAATTTTCTAGTTGGCTAGATAACTATATTTAGATAGTATATATCAATATTTAGTAGTTTTTATTGACGATCTCGATCTAGGATTGTTAATAACTCATAAAAAACGGCGGAGTAACAAATGACAATTAATATTTCATTACCTGAAGAGGGTAGCAATTTACGTCCACGACTAACAGTTATTGGAGTTGGCGGAGCAGGCGGAAACGCAGTAAACAATATGATTAATTCAAATTTAGAAGGGGTTGATTTTCTAGTAACAAATACTGATGCTCAAGCACTTGAAAATTCAGTTTGTAAACAAAGAGTTCAATTAGGTTTAAACAGTACAAAAGGCTTAGGGGCTGGAATGCGACCTGAAATCGGAAAAACAGCAGCAGAAGAATCTGCAGAAGATATACAATCAAAACTTGGCGGAACCAATATGGCTTTTATAGCAGCAGGTATGGGAGGAGGAACTGGAACAGGAGCAGCGCCTGTAATTGCAAAAATTGCTCGAGAACACGGTATCCTTACAGTTGGTGTCGTAACCAAACCATTTCATTTTGAGGGTATACAAAGAATGAAACTTGCGGAGGAAGGTGTCAAGCAATTAGAACAATACGTAGACACTTTGATAATAATTCCAAATCAAAATCTTTTTAGAATTGCAAATGAAAAAACTACCTTTTCTGATGCTTTCAAAATGGCTGATGATGTTTTATATGCCGGAGTTAGAGGTGTAACAGATCTTATGGTGATGCCTGGTCTAATAAATCTAGATTTTTCTGATGTTAAAACTGTTATGAGCGAAATGGGAAAGGCAATGATGGGGACAGGTGAGGCACAAGGCGAAAATAGAGCTGTAGCTGCTGCTGAGGCTGCCATAGCCAATCCTTTGATTGATGATGTATCTTTGAAGGGAGCAAAAGGTTTAATAATTAATATTACAGGCGGCAAAGACTTAACACTTTATGAAGTTGATGAAGCTGCCAATAGAATAAGAGAAGAAGTTGACGTAGACGCTAATATAATTTTTGGCTCTACCTGCGATAGTAGATTAGAAGGAGTTATGAGGGTTAGCATAGTAGCGACTGGAATTGAGCTTAAATCTGAAATAAATCCGTCAAACTTTCAAAAAAGTGAGATAAAAATTGATAATTCAGTATATCAAAAACAAACTCCTCAGGTTTTGAATGCTTTTTCAAATCCAATAAGTTTGGAAAAAACAGAAAATAAATTGAACGGCGAAGGTTATAATCATTCAGAATTAAAAGAAGATGAGAATATTGATAGTTCAAAAAATCAATTATCTAGTAATAATGAGGAAGACCAGAGTATTTCAGTGATCAATGGGGATTTGTCCGAAGAAGAGACTATAGAGGTAGAAGAATATCAAAATAACCAAAATGGCCATGAAGAGACAAGTCATTCTAGTTCTGAGAATCAGGTAGAGAATATAAGCCTTAGTGAAGAAACACCCGGAACTGCTGATCACGATGAATCGCAAGTTAGGAGAATAAGTTTGTTCGATCATGTAGAAACAAGTAATTCAGAAAAATTTAGTGAAGCAGAAGATAAAAAAGAACCAGTAATTAGTTTTATGGAAAATCAAAATGTTGATAATTTAGTAAATCACGATATTGATAGCAATTATGGAGAATCCGCTGATTCGCTTGATGTTAATCAAGAGAAAAATGATGCTGCTGAAGATATTGATGATAATATTAATCAAGAAGAAGAATTGCTTGATATTCCTACTTTTTTGCGTCGACAGGCCAATTAATTTATTGGTTCGTTAAGGTAATACTCTGTAATAATCGGTGAATTGAGAATATTCAAAATTGTTGTTATTCTTTATGGCGTACAAAGTAATTTTGTAGGTCTCGTGAAGCGCATATGATAACAGAAAAGAAAATATCTAATAAACAGAAAACACTAAAACAAAGCTTTAATTTTGAAGGAATTGGTCTTCATTCTGGCATCACATCAAAAGTAACAGTTTATCCAGAGAGAGATGATTATGGAATAGTTTTTATTAGAAAAAATTTAAGTAAAAATAATGAAATTAGAGCGCATTGGTCAAATGTAACTTCTACGAAACTTTGTACAACAATTTCTAATAACTCCGGAGCATCGGTTCAAACAATTGAGCATCTTATGAGCGCATTGTCAGGGATGCACATAGATAATGCTAAAATTGAAGTAGAAGGTCCTGAAATACCTATTATGGATGGAAGTGCAGAACCTTTTGTTAAGCTTATAGAAAAAGTTGGAGTAATTGATCAATCTAAAGATAGAAAATATATTAGAGTATTAAAAGAAGTGATAGTTGAGGGTGAGGATGATTTTGTTAAAATTAGACCCCACAATAAATTTTCTGTAGAGTTTGAAATTGACTTTCCCAGCAATGTTATTAGCAATCAATCGTGCCATTTACAGATGATTAATGGAAACTACAAAGAAGATATTTCCAAAGCTAGAACTTTTGGTTTCATTGAAGAAGTTGACAAACTTAGAAGCTTAGGGTTTGCACTAGGCGGAAGTCTAGATAATGCAATTGTAATAGACAAGGATAATATATTAAATAAAGAAGGATTAAGATATGCAGATGAATTTGTTAGACATAAAATTTTAGATAGTATCGGAGATCTTTATTTGGCCGGTTCACCTGTTATTGGTTATTTTGAGGCAAGAAAATCAGGACATAAATTAAATAATAAATTACTCGAAAAATTGTTAAGTAAAAAATCTAACTGGACTTACGTCTAAGATATTTTTTTAAATCATTTTAGAAGGATCAACCAACTTGTCGAAGTCTTTTGAATTTATCAATTTTAATTTATTTGCAGCCTCTTTAAGCGATGTGTTCTCTTTGTAAGCTTTTTTAACTATTTTAGTAGCATTATCATAGCCAATTGTTGGTGTTAAAATTGTAATTAACATCAATGAATTCTTTAAATTATTATTTATAATTTTCTTATTTGCTTTTAATTTTTTTAGACATTTATGATTAAAGCTTGCTATTGATGAACTAAGCAGGTTAATTGATTGTATTAAGTTGTAAATGATCACGGGTTTAAAAGCATTTAATTGAAAATGTCCTTGCGAACCTGCGATAGTGGTAGAAGTATGATTTCCAATAACCTTCGCACAAACCATCGTCAGCGCTTCAATCTGAGTTGGATTATTTTTTCCTGGCATTATCGACGATCCTGGTTCATTTTCTGGAAGAATAATTTCACACAGGCCTGAACGAGGTCCTGATGAAAGCATCCTTAGATCATTTCCAATTTTTAACAATGATACAGCTATGTTGTTTAGAGAGGCAGATAAATTAACTAGGGAATCATGTGAAGATATTGACTCAAATTTATTTTTTGCAGGATAAAAGTTTGTTTTTGTTATTTTTGATAAATTCTTACAGAATAATTTATCGAAGTTTTTTGGCGCATTAATTCCTGTTCCAACTGCTGTGCCTCCTTGAGCGATATAATGAATTTCATTTAACGCTATTATTAACCGATCCTTGTTCTTTTTAATTTGCTCGCGGTATCCAGAAAATTCTTGTCCTAATGAGATAGGCGTGGCGTCCTGAGCGTGCGTTCTTCCAATTTTTATTAATTTCCTAAATTGTTTTTCTTTTTGCTCAAGCATTTCTCTTAGCTCCTCTAAAGCTGGAATAAGTTTATTCTTTACACCGAATACGCATGCAATATGCATTACTGTAGGAAATACATCGTTTGACGATTGGCTCATATTTATATGATCATTTGGGTGAATTGGCGTTTTGCTTCCCAATTTTCCTCTCAGCATCTGTATTGCTCTATTAGATATTACTTCATTTGCATTCATATTTGTTTGTGTCCCAGATCCAGTTTGCCATACAGAAAGAGGGAAATGATCAATGAGTTTAAGGCTGATTATTTCATCACATGATTTAATTATTTTTTCCGCTATTTCTTTACTTATCTTTTTTAACTGTAAATTAGTCATAGCAGCAGCTTTTTTTTGATAGCCTAAGGCAATAATAACTTCATTTGGCATTTTTTCCTCACCAATCTTGAAATTTTCAAAAGATCTTTGAGTCTGAGCTCCCCAAAGCTTGTCATTCTTAACTTTTTTGGCCCCAAGCCCGTCATTTTCAATTCTATAATTTTTTGTCATAATTAATGTATATTACGAAATAAAATTCATTTATAAACTGAATATTTAAATATTTCATTAATGAATTATCTTATTCTTTTACGACATGGGCAAAGTCAATGGAACTTTGAAAATAGATTTACAGGATGTACTGATGTTGAATTGACAGAAAGCGGTATTTCTGAGGCCGAGGAGGCGGGAAAGTTAATAGATAAGTTAGAAATTCATATAGATAGGGTCTATACAAGTAACTTGAATCGAGCGATAAAAACCGCAATAATAGCTATGAAACAAACTAAACAGACACATCTTTACAAAGAAGAAAATCTTATATTTGAAAAAAATGAAGCTTTAAATGAAAGAGATTATGGAAATTTAGTAGGACTAAATAAAAATGAAACTAAGAAAAAATTTGGAGCAGATCAGGTGCATCTTTGGAGACGCTCCTTTAGCATTAGACCACCGGACGGAGAAAGCCTAGAGGATGTGGTGACGAGAGTCACGCCTTACTTTCAGAATAAAATTAATAATGATATATTACAAAATAAAAATATTCTTATTTCAGCTCATGGAAATTCTTTGAGAGCGTTGTTTTTTATTTTGGGAATGTATGATAAAGATAAAATATCAACCGTTGAAATTCCAACTGGCAAACCACTTTTATTAAAATTTGAAAGAGGAAAACTTAAGGATTACAATTATATAAATTAATTTTTTCTAAATTCATCTAAATTTATAACATCACCTTTAATTTTATTAGTCGCACTAACTGTATCTTTTTTTGATAATTTAAGACCAAAATTAGCAGAAGGATCAGCAAATGAAATAACCGAGTGAAATGGAATAGAAAGGAAAGCTTTTGTATTATTAAAAGATAAAATAACACTAAATTTTTCTTTGGATACTTTTAGATCCCAGAATTCGTGCTGAATTATTATTGTCATTTCTTTGGAATATTGGCTTTTAAGCCATTTTGGTATTTCTACACCTTTTATATTTGTCTTAAAGGTTATATACAAATGATTATTATTGCTTAATCCATTTTTTGAAATTATCTCTAGGACCTCTTTCAGTATGTTTTCTAAGTTTCTTTTAAAGATTTTTTTATAATTTATTTTCATTATTTAATTTATTTTATCTTTATTTTTGATTTTTACCAATGTAAATTAGAATTAATATAATGATTAAAAAATTATCGTATTTAATATACAAGTTTTTAATAGCAATAAATTATTTATTTAATAAAATAACAAATAGAAATTTTATATACTATCTTGCAGAATATCTTAGAAATTCATCATTTTCAGAGTTAGAAATTAATAATCGAAGAATTAAATTTTTTACACCATCTAATGTAGCAAAATGGCGAATTGATACCTTTTTTGATAAGGAACCTGAAACATTAGAATGGATAGATAATTTTAATAATGAAAATAATATTATTTTTTGGGATATAGGTGCTAATATTGGTCTTTACTCAATATATGCAGCAACTAAGTATGAAAATATAAAAGTCATCGCATTTGAACCCTCTTCATCAAATATAGATATTTTAACACGCAATATTAGTTTAAATAAGCTTCATGAAAAAGTTCTAATAAGCCAATATCCTCTTACTAAAGATGCAAACCAATATCTTACAATGAAACAAGCTTCTTTTGAAGAAGGAAGCGCACTTAATGCTTTTGGTGTTGACTATGATTTTGAAGGAAAAAAATTTAAAGATATATTTAAGTACAAAATATTTGGAAATTCAGTAAATAATATAATTTCAAACAATATATTAGAAATGCCTAATTATATTAAGATAGATGTTGATGGCATAGAACATCTAATCTTAGAAGGATCAGACCAATATCTTCAGGATAGAAAAATTAAAAGTATTTCAGTTGAAATAAATGAAAATTTTAAAGATCAATATTCAAGGGTAAATAATATACTACAAAAATCGAATTTTATTTTTAAAAGTAAAAAACATTCTATTATGACCGAACAAAACGAAGAATTTTCTAAAACTTATAATTATATTTTTGAAAAAATTTAAGTATTTATGAATGATAGACGTCCATAAAATCATTATTGTAATTAAAAACTATTGGCCTCAAGAAGCTGCAATTTGATCGAATATAAGCCTCATTTGAATTATTAATACTAATAATTTTTGAACAAAAGCCGTTTAGCTCATATTTTTCATCATTTAAATAAAAAATGATTTTTTTTGAACTAGGATTAACAAAGAATAATTCTGTTTTCTCGAAATCTTTAAAACTATTTTGAATTCTATATCTATTTGTACAAAAAAAAGTTTTTTTGATAAAATCTGAATATGTTCCTTCACCGTCAATATTCTTTGACATTGTATAAGTATTACCATGAACAAAAGATGGCAGCTTACTATTTGACGAAAAGCCTAAGTAACATCTATTGCTTAGAATTGTCATATTATCTAATTTTAAATTTTGTTTTTTATGAAATATATGAAATATACCGTAATCTTCCTTATTATTTAAGAATTTTTTATCAATTATTATTTCATTAGATAGTTCTATATTTTCTAATTTTAATTCCTTTATTAAATTATAGTTTTTATCATAAAATGATAAGTCAATATCTGAATTTTTAATGTTGTAAAATAACCGAAAAATATCTGAAAATCTAAAAATTGTTTTGTAGCTACCATCAGTTCGCCAAATAAAACCATCAGATATTGAGGTACTGTGTCTTATTTTTGAAAAATCAATTTTATCTACATTAATATTTAATATTTTTTTTGCCCTATATGCGATACCTCTGGATATTCTTTTAACTGACAAATTCATTAACTTGCTCCTTAAGCTTGCTTATTGTTAAAAATCTGTCTGAACTGATAATATATTCATGAGGAGGGTGTGTATGCTCACAAGAAAGATGATTATTTTTTGAAGATATAAAGACCGGCACTCCCAAATAATTTTTAGTAAAAAGATATATGCTCTTATCAATTAAGTGATTTTCTATATCAATTTCATTAACTGAATTCGAATATATTTCTTTTTCATCAAGAATTTTCTTTTCAACTATATCCACAAAATAAATTTTAAATCTTTCTTTTAATGGTTGGTGAAATATATTCGTTATGAATACCTTGTTATAATCAGCATCTCTGTTTAATAATGGACTCATAGGACTAAGTATGCTTCCATTTTTGGTTGACATCGAGAATGGATATTCGGATTGATAAGAAGAAAATCCTCCAACAGAATTATATATTCTCATATTAGATCTAAAGGCAGGAACTGTGTCAGTAAAATTGTTAATATTTATTAATCTTTTTGCGCTATCATCTATAAAATTTTCAATTTCAGGATTAGTTGCTAATAAAAAAAAAGAATTTTGATCAATATTTTGATTTTCAATATAATAAAAATATTCATCTTGGTCGCAGTTTAGATTGCCAATATCCCAGTTTTCATTTTTATTTGGTCCGAATCTAAATAACTTATATGTTTTACTTGTTTTAGTATGATTTTGAAATTTCGGAACAGTTATCTTGCACTTAATTTCATTATTATTTATTCCAAAAAAGAAATTCATATTAACCGAGTTAGAAACTAATATAGAAGTTATAATCTTATTTACTTGAACAAGTCATATCTTGTCCACAACAAGTTGGTGATTTTATTTTACCATGTTCATTTGGACATTTTGAAACTTGTACTTCTGATTCGTCCTCTAACTTTATAACGTCGTTGACTAGAGGTGAATCACATTTTGCGCAGGTTGCATTAACAGACATTCCGCATTTGGAACATTCATAAGTTGTCATTTTGCACACTTCCTTTCTTTATGAGCAATTACTGCCCAGTACCTTGAACTTTTTATCATCATTATATTGAAAAAGAAAGAATAAGCTTTTGAAATTAATATTATAAGTTATATTAATATTATATTTAATAATATGAATGAGGCTCAAAATTTAAAAGGAAGTTGTGTATGCGGGCAGGTGGAATATACAATTATTGACAAACCACTTTTTACCCAAGCTTGTCATTGTAAAAATTGTAAAAAATCAACCGGATCATCCTTCGTAATTCATACGATGGTCTTTGAGCATGATTTTGTCGTAAAAGGGGAAGTTTCATCATCAGATCTGCCTACGGGTAGCGGTAAGGGCTATAGAGTGTTTTTTTGCGTCAATTGCGGCGTCTACTTATATTGTAAGTACAAGGTATCACCGGGAAGAATTGCCGTAAGAACAGTGACTTTAGAAAATCCAATAACTCCACAAGCTCACATCTTTTTAAAAGACAAAGATCCGTGGATAGAAGTTACAAATAAAGAAATTTGTTTTGATATATACTATGACAGAGATAAAATTTGGCCCAAAGAAAGTCTTAAAAGATTAAAGCAAAAAAGAAAGACGTAGAGTTTCTAAGTAATTTATTTTTACTTATATTACTAAAAAAATTATTAATTTATTTTATATTCAAAATTTTGAGTTGTTGGATTGATTTTAATTAATTTAGCGCCATTTCTTATATGATAATGAGTTGCCATCGGTGTTAAGGGGGATAACGTCATAACACTATCAATTTTATTTTTATTTTTCATATATTTCAAAAGTTCTTTCATTATTTTTTTGCCGGCCCCCTTTTTAAAAGACCATAAAGTGTATGCAATTGCGATTTTACCATTTTTTTCATAGGTGCTCATAAGCTCTAACTCCTTTACTGTAACTGGAATATCAGTGGTAAATGCTATGCAAACAACACCTTCTATTTCTTCATTGTACTTTAAACCAAAAATCTTTCTACCTTCAGAAGTTCTGAATTCATTAGAAAGTTCTGGCCTTATAGGATCATCATCGGTATTTATCTCATTGAGCTCTACTAATTCAGATTTTTTAATCCAATTAAAAAAATTAAAATTATATTTGTATTTTTGAAGATTCATAATTTGCTATATAGTAAATATAATTTAAAATACAATAATTAAAGAAATATGAATGTTGCAAAAATATCTTAATTAATCAAAAATTTGCTCATATATAAATCAGGACAATTAGGAATATTATGTTTGTAATAATCATCATTATTATAATCTAAAAATAAAGATCCTGATACTTTATTCATAATATCACCATCGCTATCAGTTACATGTAATGATTCTTCAGGGTTTATATTTTTGCCACATTTAAATGGAACGCCAAGCGTGTGAAGCATTTCATGAAGTATTGTTTGTTCACTTTCACCAAATACTTCTATATTTGAATTTTTAATATTATCTTTAGTGCAACTTTTTAACTTTTTATTTCTCCCATTAGTATAAAAAATAGCGACTTTTCCATTATATCGTGACCTTCCACAAACTTTATTTGTTATTGATATTCTCTTTTCCCATCCTTCAAAAAATATGATAAATTTTTTATTTTCAAAATTATTAAAAAGATTTTGATTAGATAATATTATTTTTTCAATTTTTGAACTCGTATCTTTATTATGATTTTCTAGTGTATTAAACTTTGTAAACCATTTAATGCTTTTATTTACTCTAATAAAGGTAACATCAATTAAATTATTGGAAGTTGTATCAAAGCTTATAATTTGACTTTTTGTTTTATCTAAAAACCAATTATTTATTGACTGAATTGAGGAATGAATGTTTCCATTAATGTCAAATTTTCTATCTTCCCCATCACATGGTAGAAAATATACTGCATGGATTGTTGGTGAGCTGGAAATGTCAGGTCGGTCTTTGTATGATCTTTTGTTTGATATTTCTCTATTTTGTTTAATAATTTTTGCTGTATTCTCATCATCACATATATCAGGTAAAATTTTTTCTTTGTACGTTTCTGTTTTGGTATCAAAATTATCTGGTATAAATGTCCATTTCCAATCAACGTAAAAATACTGTGAGTATATTACTAATAGAAAAATAATTAAAAAAATAATAATTGCTGGAATTAAAAAATATCTATGCATACGAATAATTAATATACATTAAATAGTTTCAATAAAATTATTAATATGGCGTTCTATTGTCTGGCACACAAACCAACATTTTTATATTACAAAAATTAATTTTTTTTGATATTACCACTTCAAGAATTGAAACATTTAAAATTTTTAATTTTCAAAATAACCATATTATAAATAACACTATGGGAATGATTATCAGGATGCACATTACATAAGCAAATGCTTTTCCTTTTAATCTATATTTATCTTTATAAAATTCTATCATTCTTTCGTAACAGCATTATATCATAATTCACAAAAAAAGGGCGTTCTGTTGCCCGGTGCGCCAAACCATTTTAAGTAAAGTAAAAAATTAAATATTAACTGAACTTAATTCCCACAATTGAATACTTTCAA